>ERZ795058.550-NODE-550-length-57697-cov-9.137625_pt1 | contig 57697 bp, 46 predicted proteins | sample MGYA00375142_ERZ795058 | MGnify/ENA primary metagenome ERZ795058 (study PRJEB30187, sample SAMN05720210) | activated sludge metagenome | isolation source: anaerobic digester from wastewater treatment plant | place: Japan | collected 2015-04-20 ... | reverse complement strand
TTTTTTATGGCAAGAGGCTATGAGAATGTAACGATATTCAAAAAAAGGTTGGAATCGAATTCTTTTAAACAAGCCGGTTCCATATTGTGCTGCTATCTTCTGGCAGTTATTGCGGCTACGATGTGGATTTGTTCGCAAGAAATTTACAGCGCGACAGATGTTGCTTTTGAATGTTTTTCTGCGATCGGCACAGTCGGATTATCAAAGGGGCTGCCTGCTCTTATGAAACCGATTTCCAAAATCATTTTAATTTTATTGATGTATGGCGGAAGATTGGGTGGAATCTCGTTCCTGATGATTTTTACCAGACAGGAAAAAGAGCGACCGCTCAAACGCGTCTCGAAAAGAATATTATTAGGATAAGGGACGGGGGAAAAAATGAAATCTTTTTTAGTCATCGGTATGGGATCATTCGGTCGCCATCTCGCCGAGAAAATGATCGAACTCGGCAACAGTGTCATTGCGGTAGATAAAAATCAAAGCCTGATTGAAGAGATCGCTGATCGATTTCCCGATTCTTATTATGGCGATTGTACCAATCCGGCGGTTCTCGGCAACTTGGGCGTAAATAATTTCGATGTCTGTTTTGTGGCAATCGGCGAAGATTTTTTTGCTTCGCTTGAAATTACTTCGATCTTAAAGGAACTGGGAGCTCGGTATGTCGTTTCAAAGGCAAAAGGAGAACGGCAGTCGAAATTTTTACGAAAAATCGGAGCGGACGAAGTGATCTATCCGGAAAAAGAAATCGCTGAAAGGTTGGCGGTTCGATTTAATGCGGATAATATTTTTGATAATTATCAATTAACGGATGAATATTCCATTTATGAAATTCCGGTTTTACCCAAATGGATCAACAAGGCGATTGAGACATTGGATGTTCGAAATAAATATAATGTGAATATTATTGCGATAAAGAACGAGAATTATTTGAATCCCAATCCGAGCCCTAAGTATGTGTTTAAAGAAGGCGATCACATTATTGTTATCGGCAGTTCAAAAAATGTTTTTACGTTAGCGGGGAAAAAATAATTCTCATCTGTCGTGATATTTATTTTCCGACTTTTGTCGATATGGTCATCCTGTGAAGAATTTGTCCCGCTCGGATTTTCCTAAACGGGATAAATAAAGATTCACTGGATTATTCGATTTTGTCATTTAAGCGGTTCCCTATTGTATAATTGACTCCTGCTTAAGGATCGATGTATTCAAATGAAGAATGATTTGTTTTTAACTTATTTGAGGAATTAAAAGCATGGATGATCATAATCTTATGGAAGAAGATAATTTATTCCATAAAAAATCCGATTACAAACCTTCCCGTTCCATCACCACAATTTTGATCGGGAAACCTCTCGAAACAGCTGAACAGGAACACCAAACCATTAATAAAATCATCGGATTGGCGGTTTTCGCTTCGGATGCTCTGTCATCAATGGCATACAGCACTCAAGAGATGATGTTAATTCTCGCCGCAGCCGGTACGGCAGCTTTCGGCTATGTGATTCCGTTGACACTCTGCATTGTTTTGTTATTGGTGATCTTGACGATCTCCTATGAACAAACGATTCATGCTTATCCGAACGGCGGCGGAGCCTATATTGTGGCGCGTGACAATTTAGGCGACTATCCGGCGATGACCGCGGCAGCGGCTCTGTTGACCGATTACATTCTTACGGTAGCGGTTTCCATTTCTTCCGGGGTTGCTCAGTTTACTTCGGTATTTCCGAATCTTTACCCGAACCGCGTAATTATCGCGGTTTGCTTGGTACTTTTGGTGATGGTAATCAATTTGCGCGGGGTTAAGGAATCGGGGATTACTTTTGCGATCCCGACGTATATATTCCTGGTTTCGATGGGCGTTATGGTGATCATCGGATTAATCCAGTATTTTACCGGTTCTCTGGGTCAGGTTGTGAACCCTCCCGCCTTACAGCATGACGGTCCGTTTGTTGCGATTTCGACTTTCCTGATTTTAAAAGCTTTCGCGAGCGGAACAACCGCTTTGACCGGTGTGGAAGCGATTTCGAACGGTATTACAGCGTTTAAAGAACCGCGGACGAAGAACGCCGGCCAAGCATTAATGATGATGTCTGTCATTTTGGGAACACTCCTGATGGGAGTCTCCTTTTTGACCGTCAAAACCGGTGTTATTCCCTCCGAAATGGAAGCAAATATCTCCCAGGTTGCAAGGACGATCTATCATTCAAAAGGAATCCCTTACCTGATAACGGTCGCTTCGACGATGATTATTCTGGTAATGGCTGCCAATACCGCTTTCGCGGATTATCCGAGACTCAGTGCCATGCTGGGACGGGATGGTTTTTTGCCGCGGCGGTTTGCATGGCGCGGATCCCGCCTGGTTTTTTCCACAGGCATTATGTTTTTGGCGGGAATGGCGATTTTATTGATTGTGGTATTCCAGGCGAGTGTGAACCGGTTGATCCCGCTTTATGCGGTCGGTGTTTTTGTTTCCTTTACACTTTCGCAATTTGGGATGGCGAAACGGTGGCACAGAGTCGGAAAATTGAAAGAGGGCGAAGAGCTGAAAAGTCACGGTTCGACGATCAGCTACGATAAAAATTGGCATTTCAAAATGTTTGCCAACGCCATCGGAGCATTCTGCACACTGGTGATTTCATTAATTTTCGGAATTACAAAATTTACCAGCGGCGCTTGGTTCGTTTTGGTCTTAACCCCTTTCATGGTTTTTATTTTTTCCAGAATTCATAAGCATTATGCCAAAGTAGCTTATAAACTCTCTCTTAAAAAAGGAGAAAAAACAGGTACTCAAATTGTTCGCCATCGAGTCTTATTATTGGTAAGCGGTGTCCATCAAGGAACTTTGAAAGCCCTGCGATATGCTCGGACGATTTCGGACGACATCACTGCGGTTCATGTCGCAGTGGATCCGGAAGAAGCCGAAAAAGTCATGAAAGGTTGGCAGGAATGGGGAGACGGATATCGGATTACCTTCCTGGAATCACCTTATCGGGTCTTGATTGAGCCGTTGGTCGGGTACATTGAATCTCTGCTGAAAAAGCTGAATCCCAACGAATTAATTACGATTGTTGTTCCGCAATTTGTCAGTCGCGATCCGGCGGTTTCCATCTTGCATGCCCGAGCGGCGGATACTCTTCGAAAAGCTTTGATCCATTATCAAAATGTGGTGATTATCGAAGTACCTTATAATATTGATGAACTATAGATTATTCCTTCGGAGGAGAGAGATTTTTTCATGAATGTCATTGTGATCGGCTGCGGAAAATTTGGGACAAGCATTGCCTCGGAACTTGAGCATGCGGGTTATGACGTTGTAGTCGTCGATAAGGATTATCAAAGTTTTGCAGATTTGCCGGATTCCTTTCACGGACGACGGATTAATGGCGATGCCATGGATCTTGAGGTCTTGGAACGGGCAAAAGTGAAAGATGCCGATGCCGTAATTCTGACTTCGCAAGACGATACGACGAATTTGGTTCTGGCTCATATGTTCAAAAATCATTTTAATATCGAAAATGTCATCTCTCTGAATACCGATCCCGAGTTTCGTTTCTACTATGATATGACGGGAAATAACACCATTTCAATGGTATCGTGGGGAACTCTCAAGATCGAAGAAATTCTGATGAAAAAATCCAAACCGTCCGATGATTCGATTGAAACCACGCCGATTGAAATTTTTAATGTTGTTTTGCCCGATATCGGAAGGCCATATTCAGCGATCGAGCTGCAAAAAGTTCCCGGAAGCATCATTTTTGCGATTACACATGATCATATTACGTCGAAATTTTTAGATAAGACCGAAGTAAAACCGGGAGATATTCTTCATATGAGCTCCACCATGGAGGGATTGCGTAATTTCTATGATTATCTTGATCAGGCGGCTCAAAAGGAGAAATCCGAATGAATATATTAATCGCTTCAGCCGGCAGGACCTCATCTCAATTGGCGAAAGTGCTATTAAAACAAAATCACAACGTATCTGTGATCGAATCACGCCCGGAAGTTTTGCAATATGTTCATAAGGAATTGCCCACCGATGCCATTTTTGAAGGGGAAATATTAGATCCGGACACGCTTGAACAAGCCGGAATCAAGGATGCGAATGTTTTGGTGGCAAGTACGGATGATGATAAAGTCAATTTGTTGCTTTGCTACATCGCTAAGGAACGTTATAACGTTCCTCGGACCATTGCGCGGGTAAATAACTCCAAACATGCCTGGCTGTTCGACGAAAAATTTCATGTCGATTATGCCTTGGATCAGGCGACCATTTTCTCCATGATGATTGAGGAGGAAATTTCGGCCGGTCATATGATGGTACTGCTTCAACTCGGCAAAGGCGATTTTTCATTGGTTAAGGAAGTTATTCCGGCCGATTCTTCGGTGATCGGAAAGAAAATAATGGACTTGAATTTGGAAAGCGTGATCGCTGCCATTATTCGAAATGGAAATGTGATTCCCCCTCACGGTGATACGGTTTTTATGGAGAAGGATGAAGTAATTGCCTTGACCGATCGGGAAGGTTTGAATCAATTACGCAATTTGTTCAGTTCACAATCGATCGACAGGAAATAAGCGATTGCTATGGTCATGTCATTAAGCATGTCATGATTTTCAAAATAAGGGTTGAAAACGAAAACGGAATCATGTTATAAAATGGGTATGCAAAATATTCACTCGTTTTTCTTCTTTTTCTTTTTTGCCACACCTCACAAAGTTGTGCAGCGTGAATTTTTTGCATAAATCAATCCGGTAGCAAAAAGACCTCCTGCACAACAGGAGGTCTTTTTATTTTATGGTTCAGGAGTCATACAATGAAAAAAATATCTGTGTCGGTTCTTTTATTCATCATGATTATGTCTGTTTTGATCGTTCATCCCGTAACGGCTGAAGATGACATAATCGAAATCGGTGTGTTGCAATTGGTTGAACACGCATCACTTGATGCGGCTTACCGGGGATTTGTTGATGCTCTCAAGGAAGCCGGTTATGAGGATGGGGTCAACATCAAAATCGATTATCAAAATGCTCAGGGGGATCAAGCCAATCTGATGACGATTAGCGAACGGTTTGTGAAAAATCAGGTGGATTTGATTTTAGCCATTGCCACCCCCGCCGCGCAGTCCGTTGCTTCCGCGACTACGGACATTCCGATTCTGTTCACCGCTGTCACGGATCCGGTTGCGGCTCGGTTAGTGGAAAGCAATGAAGCTCCCGGCCTGAACGTCACCGGCACAACCGATGCCGGCCCGATCGATAAACAGCTTGAGCTGTTGAAGGAACTTTATCCCGATTTGAAAACTTTGGGGATCATTTATAATTCCTCCGAGGTGAATTCGGAAGTACAGGCAAAACAAGCGGAAGAAATTGCGAAAAATCTCGGCTGGGAAGTCAAACTCGGCACAATCACTTCGGTAAATGATATCGAACAAGTGGCAACCTCTCTTGCGGGTAAGGTAGAAGCTTTCTATGCACCGACAGATAACACGATCGCTTCTGCCATGCCAAATCTGGCAAAAGTTGCGGAAGAACACGGTTTGCCGATCATTGCGGGGGCTCCGGAGATGGTCGAAGCGGGCGGTTTGGCCACCGTCGGGATCGATTATTACAAATTGGGTGCACAAACCGGAAAGATGGCTGTCCGAATCCTAAAAGGCGAAGCCAAACCGGCTGCCATGCCGGTTGAGTCTCTCAAAGATGTGGACGTTGTTTTGAATAAGGATTATGCCAAAGCGATCGGATACAGCTTCCCGCAAAGCGTGTTGGATAAGGCTACCAAGATCATCGGAGAATAAGAACAAGAGATGATTTGAGATGATGATTACCGATTTTGGCAATCATCATCTCAAAAAATGGATGTCATCAATTTGTTAAAATCATCTTGCATAAAAATCGAAAAATGTGCTATAAAAAAGCCATGCAAAAAACGAATCGTTCCTATTATTTTTACGGTTATTATTACGGAAAATCACCCCATTCGGTGTGGCGTGAAGTTTTTGCATAAATAGAATCGTAAGCAAAAGACCTCCTGCACACCGGGAGGTCTTTTTTTATTCTATAACCAGGAGAAAGATCATGAAAAAAATATCGGCTCTCATTTTGTTTGTTCTTGTAGTTACGGCTTTGCCGTTGGGGATTGTTTCGGCTGAAGATGCTCCGATTAAGATCGGTGTATTGCAGTTGGTCGAACATGCGGCTTTGGATGCGGCTTATCAAGGATTTGTGGATGCCCTCAAAGAAGCCGGCTTTGAAGACGGGGTGAATATCGAAATCGACTATCAGAATGCACAGGCGGATCAATCGAACCTGATGACAATCAGTGAACGTTTCGTTAAAAACAACGTGGATTTGATCCTGGCTATCGCTACACCGGCTGCTCAGGCGGTGGCCTCCGCGACAACAACGATTCCGATTCTTTTTACGGCGGTAACCGATCCGGTAGCAGCTCGCTTGGTCGAATCGAACGAAAAACCGGGGTTGAATGTGACGGGAACCACTGATGCGGGGCCGATTGACAAACAGTTTGCCCTGATGAAAGAGTTATTCCCGGATTTGAAGACGATCGGCATTATTTATAATTCTTCCGAAGTCAATTCCGAAGTCCAAGCCAAACAGGCTGAAGAAATTGCCAAAGAAATGGGTTGGGAAGTAAAGTTCGGAACAATCACTTCGGTGAATGACATTGAACAGGTTGCCAACTCTCTCGCAGAAAAGGTAGACGGATTTTATGCGCCGACGGATAATACGATTGCCTCGGCGATGCCGAATCTTGTAAAAGTGGCTGAAGAGAAAAAGCTGCCCATTTTGGGAAGCGAACCCGGGATGGTTGAAGGGGGCGCATTAATGACCGTCGGAATCGATTATTTTAAACTGGGTCAACAAACGGGTAAGATGGCTGTAAAGATTTTGAAAGGGGAAGCGGTTCCCGCAGAGATGCCCGTTGAGTCGTTGAAAGATGTTGACATTGTGCTGAATCAAGCCACAGCCAAAGCAATCGGTTTCGAATTTCCGGAAAGCGTTCTCAAAAAAGCCACCAAAGTCATAGGCGAATGAGAACATCTCTTCAGAAAGAATCCCCGCTTTTTCGGGGATTCTTTTTTAACGAACAGACTCTCAGACGTTATTTTGTGCCGAGACGTGGAAATTACTTTACGGTTTGGGCTTGCTTTTTTATTTGATAGTGCGCCAAATCACGGGCGACAACGGTATTGGGAAAGATCGCTTGCGCTTCTTCCAAAATATCTTTTTCGCGGTATCGTCTGGAAATGTGGGTTAAATATAACGTTCCCACACCGGCTGTTTTCGCAAACCGGGCAGAGTGTTTGGCGGTCAAATGTGAATACTGAAATGCCATGTCCGCTTCTTCTTCCGTATAGGTGGCTTCGATGACCAGCGCATCCGCATGTTGAACGTAAGGCAATAACGAATCGGTTTCTCCCGTATCACCGACGACGACCAGACTTTCTCCGGGAATTAAATCACCCAGTACCTGATCCGGATCAATCGTTCGTCCATCCGGTAGGACCACGCGTTCTTCATTTGCCAAATCACGACGCCAAGGGCCCGGCGGGATTCCCAATGCTTCCGCTTTTTCGGGAAGAAACGGCCGGCGCGATTTTTTATCGAAGCGAAAGCCGAACGAGTCCGAACCACGATGATTTACCGGAAAACAGGATACTTGGAAATCTTTTTCATCGAAAAGAATCCCTTCGGAAAGCAGATGAAATCGCAAAAAATCGGGAGCACGATTCCCGCGCAGAACAACGGAAAAAAGCAGGTCATGGACGCGGGCGATTGTATCTTCTCCCCCGTAAATATCCATGTCTTCCATGCTTTCCCAGCGAAGGAGCGTTGAAAGGAGTCCGGCTGTTCCCAAAATATGATCCAGATGACTGTGAGTAAAAAGAATTTTATTCAATCTTTTGAAACCGCATCCGGCGGTGAGGATTTGTCGTTGAGTGCCTTCTCCGCAATCGATCAAAAAACGAAATTCGTCATGAATTACCAATAAAGACGGTAAGTTTCGTTTAATGGAGGGCGCGGAAGCCGAAGTTCCTAAGAAAAGTAATTCAAACAAATTGGTTTATGTTTTGGCCTCAATTTCTGTCAGATCGAAGTTATTTTACCAGACAGTGGGCAAAGTTCTCGACGTTTTCGGGCGGATATCATACGAAGCGGATTTGATTCCGGCAGATTTCGCTGAATTACCGATGCGGAGGTCATGTACGCTCATGAAATTGACTTGACTTTTATTTTCCGATACGCTTTAATTAAGAGTGGCGGACAGCTTATGGGTGACCCCCTCATCCATAATGTCTGATCCGCCATGTCTTTTAAATAATGCCGCGTATTTTCTTCTGCCAAAAACCCTTTTTATAATAAATCCAAAGAAAAGCACTCGCTAAAGCCCAGGAGAAAGAGATGCTGACAAAAATCAGCTGATAATTTCCGGTCATCTTGACAAGAAAGTAAGCCAGGGAAACGCGGATAATCACATTACAGATAAAACTTGCCAACAGCGGTGCGACCGTATCTCCGACGCCGCGAACGGCTCCGCTTAAGACTGTATAGGTGTTGACCAAGATATAGCCGGCCGAAAGTGTCCGCAAAATCAATTTTCCGCTTTGGACGACCGCAAGGTCTTTTGTAAAAAGCGCCATGACATTTGCGCCGAAGAAGAAAAGAATGGAAACCAAAGCGATGGTCAACGATTGGCTGAGAATTAATGTCTGTTTAATTCCCTCAATCGTACGATTCATCTTTCTGGCACCTGTGTTTTGCCCGACAAAAGCGGTAATTCCGACCGCAAATGAGTTCATCGGTAACATGGCGAATTGATCGATCCGTGTCACAACCGCATAGGCGGCGATAACCGTCGGACCGAAACTATTAATCAGGTTTTGTTGGAGCAAAAAACCGACGGAGAAAATGGAAGTTTGCAACCCCGCCGGTAAACCGATATTGATCATTTGTTTCCCGATTTGCCAGTCCGGTTTGAGCCCCTTAATGGAAATGCCGTATTTTTCTTGGGATCGCAGCAAATAAATAAATGTTAATATTCCGGCAGATGTTTCGGATATTACCGTTCCGTAAGCCGCGCCCTTGATACCGGTTCCAAGGATGACGATAAAGAAATATAACAGCCCGACATTCAGGATATTGGAAAAAATCAGAAAGAGCAACGGAATAATGGAATCGCCCATTCCTCTCAGAATTCCCGAAAGGATATTATAGAAAAACATGGTGACCAATCCAAAAAACATAATTCTGGAATATTCGGCAGCATAGGTAAAAACTTCCGCAGGTGTCCCGATCATTCTCAGAAGAGGATTCATAACCGTCTCACCGACGATTGAAATGAAAATCCCCCCCAAGATGGTCATCCAGATTGCCACCAGAACCGATTGATTCAATTTTTCGTTGTTTTTTGCGCCGTAACTTTGTGAAACCAATACGGTTGCGCCGGTCGAAATTCCGCTGAATAGGCCCAATAAAAGGTTATTAATCGGGTTAAAAACACCGATCGCAGCGAGTGCATCACTGCCGATATAGTTTCCCAATAGAATCGCATTAACCGTATTATAAAGTTGTTGAAAAACGTTCCCGACAAGAAGCGGCCAGCAGAAAACAAGCAGCTGATGAATAATGTTTCCTTCCGTCATATCAGCTTGTCGGTTTCTTGTCAGTTGTACAGATGTTCGTTCGGAAGACTTCGTTTGTGACCTTTTCTGTTTCAAATGGTTTGTGAAAATCGGGGCTGTTTCCGGCATATTGATATAACTGTTTCTCTTATATGAAGGACAGTAAATAATTTATTAATAAATGATTTTAATTTTCCGTCAACGGTAATTCAATCATTGTGTTCCAGAAAAATGCGACCATAGCTGTCAGATAAAGCAAAGCCGCTTCATCCGAATTCGGTTTCTGAATCATGTTGATTCTGTTTTGAATCAATTCGGATTTCTTTTCGGAAGAGAATAACGTCTCCAACATTTTTCGCGCATCCGAATCTCGCCGGACCAGATCATAAGTGAAATGGCAGCGAATAATTCCCTGATTTTCAAGATCTCGGATCGCTTCCTGTTTGATTTCTTTATAAAGGCCGTCGAAAGAGGATTGAAAAGAATAAATGCATTTTCTGCGCAATGCCGGTTGGTAATGGCAAAATGCCACAGGTTCTCCGGATGCATTATATAAAATATTGGGAAACATCACGCTGAATTTAAAAAAACGGTTGCGAGGAAAAAGGACATCCATATGTCCGATTTCTTGGTCTGACTCATCGAAAATCTGAACTTTGCTGCTGTTTAGATTGAGTTTTTTATCCCGGTAGGGTTCCTTTTTATCGCTCACCGTAAAATAGGAGTGTATTTTTTCCGGGACTTGCAACTCCGGATTGAACGGATTATAAGCACCCAAAAGAAAAGCATTTTTCTCTTTATACCGGCGCGGCTCGTTGTAAATATAGGGGCTGGCAAAAGAAAAAGCGTAATTATGAATTTCATCGGTAAAATGAATTTGCTTTTGGGCGATTCCTGCTACTGGGAATTTAATGGCATCAAAATTCATGGCATCTCCGCATTTTCCAAAAATGACAACATTGTACACTTGATTATACACGGATTGGAATTTCGATTCGGATGAATTCTGGCTTGAAAATTGCACATTTAATGACAAGTCTGATATTTGTGAAAGCCTGATAACTGGTGATGATTTGTTCGATTTAAATATTCTCCCAATGAATTTAATAAACGGTCGAAATCTCGGTGAATTACCGGGTTTGCGCATCTATACCGCTCCCAAAAAATGTGACCGATCACGGATAAACGATGTTTTGATGATGGTCATAACCGTCGAAGGAAAGAGCCCGAAAGTCAAAGATTTTGAAGAATGGGGAGCAATTCTTTCGGAAGCTTATTTTACGGCCCGCGGATCTTTTACGATGGGAATAACAGCGGCCGTAAAACAATTCGTTTCTTATTTGGATGAAAAGTTTCCCGGAATTCTTCTGCCGAACGTTATGTTGAACATTGCCGTTTTACGCGATCGAACGCTGTTGATCGGCCATTCCGGTCCGGTGAATACGACCGTTGTCTATGCGGATCATGTGGATAATTTCTCGGATGCGACTTCCGTGGGCGTTTCTCAGGGAACGCAGGGACTGAGATTCTTCCAAATCGAAATCCATTCGGGAGATCTGATATTAATGTGTCCCCGCGCCCCATCCGGATGGACAAATGAGGCGATATTGGATGCCACCGGCGAATCTCCGTTGAATGTAATCCGTTACTTGATGGATCAGGCGAACGGAAATCTGCAAGGTGTTGTGATTCAAGTTAAAACAGGACGCGGCGAAATTCTCTATCGTTATAAGCCGCCGGTTATTACGACCGTTGATTTGGGATATCAAGAAGAATCGGAAACAGAAGGGTATCCCTTCGAGCAACCCAGTAAAGCAATGCCTCGATCTTCGGCGGGAAAGACCGAGAATGCATACCGTGTGAACGACCAAGCCAATGAAAATAAAAAGCCGCTATTTCGGACCCGTTTACCTTTGGAACCTTTCCCGATTGATTTCAATTCTTCTTTTCAAAAAAGAACGGATCAATTTTCAGAGGAAAAAGAGACGATGTCTCAACCGGATCGGGTGACCGAAGCGGAAGAAATCGATGAAGAATTGAAATCCGAACCCGCGGCGGTGCAGCCGGACGAAGCGAGACCTGTTAAAAACGAACCGGCGGAGGAGCTTCCGCCGTTTCTCCGGTCCGATAAGTTGCAGGATGAACTGCCCGAAACAACGATTCCGGATACAAAAAAGACGACACTTTTCGAAGAAGAATATATATTTAGAGAACCGCTTACGGAAGTAAAAAAAAAATCCGAACCGGAACTGATTCCGAATTCTGACGTTTCTCAGAGTCCGTCGACAAAGCGCCAAAGACAAAAATCCACAAGAGCCGCAAAAAAACCGAAAGCAGAAAAGAAGGCGAAAGCGAAAGGAGTTTTTTCCTGGAAAAAATTCTTTCTCGGATTGTTTTTCGGCATTCTGATTCCGATTCTGGTTGTGGCGATTTTGTTCTTTACTTATACCGGACGCAGCAAGGATACCGCGTATCGTTCCGGTTTGCGGAATGCGGTGGAAACGGCAAAAATTGCCGTTCAGCAAACAGAGCCGACTTTACAGCGAATTTCATGGGAAAAAGTGCTGGAATATCTGAAAGAAGCAGCCCTCTACGGAAATTCTCCCGCTGCCGAAGATTTGAGAAAACAAGCTCTCGAGTCTTTGGATAAACTGGACAACGGAATACTGATTCCGTACCACTATGCGTTGCAAAGTCCACTTCCGAAAGGAACGAATCTGGTAAAACTTGACAGCACAAATCAATTCTTATACGCTTTGGATGCCGCTACGGGCAGCATTTTTCGTCTGAATATCCTGAACAACGGCCTCTCTTTGGATTCGTCGTTTTCGTGCACACCGGGAACTTATCAATCGAGTCGGGAATCGGATTCGGATGAACAAATTTCTGTGGGAAAGTTGGTTGATTTTGTGATTCTTCCCGCCGAAAGCGGAAGCGAGCGCGTCGTTATGGGAATCGATAATAACGCACAATTACTTTATTGTCCTTCGGTCGGCGAAAAGACTGCCCAAAAATTGGAAAGCCCGGGGATCGGTTGGCTGGGTGTCGATGCGGTTTATTTTACCGATCGAACATTATTTATTTTGGACGCCAAGAATAATTCCGTTTGGAAAGTTCCTTATCTCGGCAAGAGTGATTTTGATCCTGAGACATCTTCTTATTTCGGCGCCGATGGACCGGCGTTAAAGGATATCGTCGATTTTGTGATTTATGAACAGTATTCTTATTTGCTCAGGCAAAATGGAACACTCATATTCTGTGATTATACGGGTTATTCGCCTCTCTGTTCTTATGTGGATACGCTGACATTTTATAACGATTCGCAAAGCATTGATCTGACAAAAAAGCACGTTTTTCAAATAAACATGAATCGTTCTCCGGATACGTCAATTTATTTGATGGATCGAGAGAATCAATCGCTTTTGAATACCACAATCAAATTAAATTTGATTCGTAATCTCGTACCGGATCGCTTTGAAGGAGACGGGGACGGAAAGGTGGTTACTGCTTTTGGATTTATCGGTCAATTCCAGGTGGTGTGGGCATCTCAAGATCAGCTTTTTGTCGGTGCGTTGAATTAAACGAATCATAAAAGGGAAATGATAAGAACATTTCCCTTTTATGATTCGTCGGATCGTACGAATGCTTACGGAACGTATATACTATAACTGAATTCGCAAAAATCTTCTTTTCCGTTATTCAGAACATAATAGGATTGATATTTCCCGTCATTTTTCTTTTCCGTGGGAGCCTTCATCGGAATGCTGATCTCAATGGATTCATCCGGCGCGACCGAGGCTACCGGCAGCGCATAAGCATAATGTTCTTCGACTTCCGCCTTCAAACCGTCCGAATATTTAATTGTGACATCATTTCCCCAAGTCTTGGAACCGGTGTTGGTAATTCGAACCTGGAACATAAATTCGGAGCCCGGGTTGAACTGTCCGTAATAATATGGGCTGAGGAGTTCGGTTGAACATTCATATCCGGTCGGATTCGGAGTACGCGTGGGTATGGGCGTTTCCGTGGGAGTTCCTTTGGGCGCGGGTGTGACCGTCGGCAGGCTGGCTAATTTTTCCAGTGTGGTGATTCTGGTCTCATAAGCTTTCAATTTCTCTTCGAGAGAAGAAATTCGAAGTTCAAGATCAGCTATTTTTTGGTCTGTTTGTTTGGAAAGGGCTGCTTCGATTTTTGCGGTTAAAGCATCCACATCGATGGAAATGATTGGAGTTTCTTCCTGATAAGCCGGTACGAAGCCGGCCATCAGCAACGTGATCAACGATATTATCAGAAAGATTCGTATTTTTTTTCCGGAATTTTTCATAATCTACTCCTTTTTGTCAAAAGTAAAATCCAAGTTAATCTTAGCATATCATATTTATCGGTTTGACAAAAATATTTATAAAATAATTCGTTGAAAATTCAATTAATAAAATCGGATGAAGGACAAAATCTACCGTCATCCCCAAAAAAGTTTGTCATAAATTTATAAAGATTATTTTTTCTATGCTAAAATCCGATAAATTTAATCCAACAGCTTTTTATTCAAAGAGGAGAGTATTATGAAAAAGCATGTAAAAATAGCTATCTTTCTCAGTTTATTAATCACGGTTATCGCCGGATGTTCTTCAAGCAATCAGAAAGCATCAGAGAAAAAGTACCGAGTCGCAACGGATCCGGTTTGGCCGCCTTTTGAAATGGTGGATGAAAAAACGAAAGAAATTACCGGTTTCGATATTGACTTGATGAACGCTATTGCCGAAAATCAAGGTTTCGCCGTTGAATATGTCAACGTGAATTTCGATGCACTAATCCCGGGTGTCGGAACTTGCCAATATGATGCCGGAGCGTCTGCGATTACGATTACTGATGAACGGAAGAAACAAATGCTTTTCTCCGATCCCTATGTCAATATCGGTCAGGTAATGGTTGTCAGAGAAGATGTGAATGATCTGGTAAATAAAGAAGATTTTGCCGGAAAGGTGATCGGTGCTCAAACCGGAACAACCGGCGCTATCATGGCTGAAGAATGGCAGACGGAAGGGTTGGTTACATTCAGAGGCTATGACACAATCGATCTGGCTTACATGGACCTGAAAAACGGTCAAATCGACGGTGTTTTGGGCGACAATACAATGGCGGAAGCCTATGTGAAGTCGATGGGCGGATTAAAAATTGTCGGCGATCAATATTCATCCGAAGAATTGGCTTTCGCGGTTTGTAAAGATAACAAAGATCTACTGGATAAAATCAATGCCGGCTTGAAAGCGTTGAAGGAATCCGGAAAATTCGATGAAATCTATAAAAAGTATTTCGAACAATCTGTAAATAAATAATGTAAAAGCCGCACCAATCGAGCGGAAGATCGGGAAAGTTTTTGGCTTTCCTGCAATTGGGTCGGAAAGATATCGACTGATATCTTTCCGACCTTTTTTATTCATCCGAAACGAATTTAGGAGTAACACTCTTGACATAACTATATCAATTTGATATAGTTATGTCAGATTTTCGAAGAGGTTGAGAAATGACTCAAAAAAATAATACGGCTTATATCATACTCGGTCTGTTGACCCATAAAGATTCAAGCGGGTATGATTTGAAAAAAGAGATCGATCTTAAGATTTCAAGGTTTTGGAACATCGGTTACGGTCAGTTGTATCCCACATTGAAAATGTTGGAAGAAGAAGGTTCAATTATCGGCAAGCCTGAGAAATCGGAAAAGGGTCCGGATCGCATTATTTATTCGATCACTGAAAAAGGGAAGAAAAAACTGAGCGACTGGTTATCATTACCCAACGAAAAAGAATATGTGCGATATGAAATTCTCCTAAAATTATTTTTTGGAAATCTCAGCGGTCCGACAAATACAATTCAAAGAATCGAGACATTTCAAAAACAGCATCAGGAAGATTTACAGTTGATGCAGTCATTTAAGACGAATTTGGAAAGCGTCTTTCAGGAAAATGCAGATCATCTTTATTATTACCTGACAGTCTTGTTCGGAGAACATATTTATAAAGCTTATCTCGATTGGGCAGATGAAGCCTTGGCATTTATAAATAAAAATCTGCTATCGGAAGAAGATAAGAAGGAGAGCTCATGATGAAACGCCAAAAAATTCGTAAATTCCTGCTTTTATTTTCATTCTTATTATTTCCTGTCACCTTGTATTATTTCTCTCCCGTACTGATTATACAAGGAAGCTTTTCGGGCATTGTTACGGGAAGTTTGATTCTGTTTGCGATCCAGTTTGTCATTTCTCTTTTTTGGGGAAGAGCTTTTTGCGGTTGGGCTTGCCCGGGCGGGAGCCTTCAGGAATATTGCTCACAGGTTATTGATAAAAAGGTAAGCGATAAAAAAACAGACCGAATAAAATGGATTATCTGGATGCCTTGGATATTTACGATAATTTTTGGTTTTATCTCACAAGGCGGAATAAAGAGCGTAAATTTCTTCTACATGACTGATCACGGAATTTCGGTCTCGGGCATAACGGAATTGGTTGTCTATCTTTTCTTTGTTTTCTTGATTACCGTTCTGGCGCTTACGGTTGGTAAGCGCGGGATGTGCCATTCGATTTGCTGGATGGCTCCGTTCATGATCCTCGGAAGCAGAATCAAAAATCGGTTTGGATATCCATCTCTTCATTTGGAAGCGAATTCGGAAAAGTGCGTGAAATGCGGAGTTTGTTCTAAGAATTGTCCGATGGGCTTGAATGTCGAAGAAATGGTCCGGACAAATACTTTGCAAAATGATGAATGCATCCTTTGTGGCGGGTGTGTTGATCTGTGTGCTAAAAATGTTTTGAGATTGACTTTCAAAAAAGCGGAGAAACCGAACACTAAGAAAACATATATCTTGGATACTACGGAAGATCCGTCCAAAACCGTTTCAATATAGTTTTCTTTCAGGCATTCTGATGATAGGACATTTAGGTTTTTCCTACGTAGGTTTGGTTTATTTATTGATGCTTTGGATTCCGAATGCAATATGGAGTAAGAATAAACCGATAGATTATCGTCCGGACCGGGAAAACAGAGTTTTATTGATATTTGAACGTGCCGGACAAGTGTGCTGTACTTGCTGCGTTCTTATTTTTACTGATTTGAATATTACTCCGTTTTCCGGCAGAAGTTCATGGTTGATCGCATCGTTTTTCTCCATGATTTTGTATGAACTTAATTGGATACGCTATTTTTTGAATGAACATACGGAAAAGAATTTTTATCGTAGTTTTTGTGGAATTCCCGTTCCCGCTGCGAGTTTACCCGTTTTAGCTTTCTTGTTGTTAGGTATCTACGGAAATGTTATTTGGCTGATTTTGTCGAGCATTTTACTCGGGATCGGACATATCGGAATACACATTCAACATTTAAGGGCAATAAAGAAAGTCTTGTAAGGATCGATTTTCCCGGTCAAGCGAGTTACTATTTCTTTACCATTATCCCTGCTCTGAAAAGATTTACCGGAAATTTTTACGGATGCTTTTCTTTCCGATAAATGATCCTCAATGAGTTATTACCGATCTATTAACGAAAGACGAAAGACGCTGATCGATCATTTTTCCCGAGTTTTACAGTTGGGAAAAATAAAAAAAGCTCTGAATACGCCGAAAATACGGGGAAAAAGAGCGTTGATTTCATTTGGAAAAAGTATATCTACAAGCGTATATTATCTCGGAGTAATCCGGAAGCCGAGACCTTTTTATTGAACTGATTATCGTGTTCGACGGATGAAATCATTAAAAACCGAAGGCATCTTTCAAGACGAAAAAATCAAATCGAAACGGAATTACCAACCGGAAGATCGAATACCCAGTCCATTATCAATCTGAATGATCTGGCCGACCGTAAGATCGAGAATATATAATGTCGACGGAGGATATAATCCGCCGGCACCGGGTTCCTTTCTGATATAAGCCAGCTTAGTCTGGTCCGGTGACCATCCGAATAAATCATCCGCATAATCAATAAACAGTTTATTTTGTAAATCTTTTGTTGAAGCGATGAATAGTTGTCTTGAGTCAGCTTCCTCAGAAATAACGAAATATTCACCATCGTATTCGGAATATTTAAAGCGGATATAGGCAACGTAATTATGGTCCGGAGAGAGAATCCTTCCCGGGATCATATAATCATTTTCTTCCTCAATGGGAAATTGTATATCGTAGTCCGGGTAAATTTTGAGATAGTCGGATTCCTGAATGACGTCACCCGTCTCAATATTCATATAATACCGTTCATCCGATATGCCAATGGAGCAGGCTGCGTTTATCATTGAGATATATTTCCCATCATTACTGATTTTGTCTCCGATGCTGTATGCGTGGCTGGCATTACTTAATTTTGCAAGATTTGTTAATGTTTCCGATTCTCCGGTTTTCGGATCAATACGAACCAATTCCACATGATCGGGACCGATAATTTTGTTATCAGTGAAAATGCAATCGCCGATCGTTCTTGTGAAGTACAGATAATTCTGATCATCCCAGCCGACAAGCGTATCCGCATAGATATCCGGCTTTGAATACTTTTTCCAGGAATAAAGAATATTTCCCTGAAGATCGAGGATCATAAATGAATCACTTAATTCGACTCCGACATATTTTGAATCAGGGGAAAGCATAGCGTTATAGTATAAAATACCCCCGGAAAGACCGCCATCAAAGGTAAGTGCCCGGGTTACCCCCTTTTCAGGATCATAGACATAAACATTTCCCTCTTTTGTATAAATCAAAGGTCGGACAGCGGGTTTATTTTCCGCTACAACAGGTGTGTCGTCATTTGTCACAACAATGCTCTCATTGTTATCCATCTTTCCGACTATAAAAACGGGAATATTAAGAATATAGAATTTTGTCCCTTCATTAAAAGAGATTATCCCTTGGGATTCTGTTTTATTCTCAATATCGAAAAGATATATCGAACTTGACAGAGGCGGTTTTATCGATGACGATGATTCCTCCTTATCATTTGACCAAAAAATGGATATGGTCTGTCCGTCATTTTGCAAGAATCGATAATCACATAAATCATTACGCTCTTTTCCAAGGGTATCCATAACACGGAATCTTCCGAGAGGCATTGTGTCGTTTATTGCAAGGTATAAAGTTCTAAGAACATTCAGGCTGATGTCGTTAATTACATAGATATCTTCAATATCCGGAGAATAGGTGTACCAGAATACTTTTTCAACCGGAGGCGTTGATAAGAGCATTGTATAGGTCCGAATAAGTCCGATTGCCTGAAGCGTGCTTTCTTCATAATGATTATAAGAAGCATAAAGCTCAGAGAGCCAATAATTTGAGTAACCAACTTCGGTTATCCAAATCGGATATTCTTTTTCGAAAATCTCTATAATTGATTCATTAAACAACCGAATATAATCGGCCATATTTCCGGTAACAATCTTTTTGTCGATAATATTTTGAGTGATCATATCCGGAAAAGCGGCTCCCCAATAAATATGTAAACCAATCGCATCAAACGGTGGCTTGTCCCAATATTTTTCTGCATTTCGCAAAAAATCTGCCGGATCATAACCATTCTTAAAATCAGCGGAAGCAATTAATCCTCCTAAAATAACCCTATCATCAGGATCGTATTTTTTAATGATTTTATATGCACGATTTAACATCTCGGCGTAAATATTTACTTCAACAGCCTGTGCGTTTGGACGAACTTTTTTCCAAAACTCGATACAATTCATCTCATTGCCGATTTCCCAATAATCAATTCCGTATCCTAATTCTTTAACAATTTTGTCAACCGCATCTTCCCACTTTTCAAAAAAATCATCATCATTTTCGGTAAAACCAAAGCCGTAAGTTAACAATCCTACGATTTTCAGATTTTGATTTCTTGCTGCTTCGATCATTCTTTTTTGATTATTAAGATCGCTAATGTTATCAACGATAATTTCCTCTCGAACGTATGATATACCGGCATTATTTAATGTTTTATATGCTTCAAGCATTCCTTCAGAATAGTTATTTCTTAATGCAATTGCCGAGCCCATCCCAAATCCATCTGATAAGCCTTCCGCAGATGCACATGAAAATATCGAAAAAATCAAAAAGATCGGGAAAAGGTAAATAAAGATTTTTGTTTTCATTATTGACTCCATTTTCGGACGAAATCGTGCCTTGTGCCGGGGAAAAATGAATCCCTTTGAAAACCAGTTGTTTTGAATTTTTTTATTTTACTTGCTTATTATTTGTATATGATGTGAATTATAAACAAAAATAAAAAAACAGTTAATAACCGAATATATCGGTGCCGAGGGAACCAAAAATCCGACCTGGACACGTATGCTGATGGGTGCCTCAGAGGGCGATATGCCGCTTTGTTCGAGTTTAAATTTGCAGCTCGAGTGGCTGGCAGCCGGAACCGACAGTAATGTCGAATGGCAATGGAACGGGGGACATGTTCCGTCCGAAATATTCAGTGAATCCTTCGCACTATATGTAGATCAGATGTATGCCAAATATGCTTCCGCCGAACAGAAAGTCGATACGGTTACCGTAGCGACGCCGGCAGTTCAAACCGCCAATGGTACGGCCGCACCGGCAACCGGAACGGATATCTCCGGCTGGGTTAGTGCCTCTGACATTTCCTCTGTATCCTTTTCTCTCGCAGATGGGATGGCATATCGGAATAAGGGCGCCAGCAAAGCGGTGCCCGGTTTCGACGTCATTGATTACGGACAAGAGGATTATGTATTCGGGGATAAGGACAGTGATGCACGGCATTGGGATACTTTTGTGAACAAGATCTTCCAAAGCCCGGAATATGCCGGCGTACTCGCAAACTTGTTCAACGAAGCGAAATGAAGTTCACTTGGATGAAGCCGACATTTTCAGATAGTCTATTTTGAAAAATAGCAGAAAGAATAAGAGTATCGATCCAATCCGGAAATGAGAAAACAAGACCGCCGAGCTTGGCAATGATAAATTGTCGGCTCGGCGGAAAAATGTTTGTTTGTCAAAAGAATCACACTCCCCATCCTGAAAGATAAGAGAATGATATGTGATTCCGAATTATTTTACAGATTGAGCTTCGGAATTCTTAAGGAAAGGCAACTCAGACCGCCGTCCTGCTTCATAAATTCACTCATCGGTGTTTCCAACACATTAAAACCGGCAGCGCGGGTCTGTTTAATCGTCTCATCAAAACCTTCCGGCAGAATAACCGTATCATTCACCCGAATACAGTTCGATGCATACCCTTCGTTATCGGGAACGACAATTTTCTTGAAAGGCGCTAATTCCGACTCTTTCAGAATGGCTTTTTGCAGAATAAATGTATTCTCTCCAATGTAGGACATGCATGTTTTCAGATGTAATATCTCCGGCAGAGCACGGATACTGATGATGCTGCTGGTAAAACCATACTTCTTCAGAATTGCGGCAAGTTGACATGCACCTTCTTCATTCGTTCGTTGAGATAATCCGATGAAAAAGTGATTTTCCACTTGGCAAATATCGCCCCCCTCAACCGTTCCCGGTCCCTCGATGCGTTCGATATGCGATCCGTAGATATCTTTAATAACCGGTAAAATTCGATCGACTTCTCCTTTTCGTGTCGGGGCGTGAAAATTTGTTAAGATGGCGACCCGATCGGTGACGATTACCGGGTCTTCAACGAAACAAGAATCCGGAAAATCGTTATCCGGCTCTAAGACGATTACTTCGAGACCGCATTGACGTAAAGCTTGGATATATTTTTTATGTTGTATTTTGGCTAATTCCGGATCCGCTTTTCCGAATAATCCGGGTGTAATTCCTTCTGCGAAGGAATCGGCCGGAGTTCGGACAACCGCTTTTTCAAATTTATACATAATCCCTTTCCTTGGCATTCAAAAAATTTAAAAGATTTTTCTGTTCTTTGGTCGAACACGAAACGTTACTATCATACCAGATTATCGAAAACCAAATGATGCGATAAAAAAAATCAAAAAAGCCCGGATTAATGGGCTTTTTTGATTCCTAACTTGCCTGGTTGCTTTATAAAATTTTGCTCAGGAATAACTTTGTCCGTTCTTCCTTGGGATTCTTAAATAATTCGTCTTTTGGAGCTTCTTCCACAATTTTTCCCTCATCCATGAGGATGCAGCGATCCGCTGCCGCACGGGCAAAACCCATTTCATGAGATACGACGACCATCGTCATGCCTTCTTTCGCCAACTGAATCATGACTTCCAGTACCTCCTGAATCATTTCGGGATCCAATGCGCTTGTCGGTTCATCAAACAACATAATTTTCGGGTTCATGGCTAAAGCGCGAGCAATCGCCACCCGTTGTTGTTGTCCGCCGGATAACTGAAGCGGGTATGCTGAAGCTTTGTCCGGAATTCCCACTTTTTCCAAAAGAAGCATGGCTGTTTCGTAAGCTTCCTTTTGACTGCGTTTACGAACAATCTTTTGTGCCAACATAACATTATCCAATACGGATAAGTGAGGGAACAGATTAAACTGTTGGAATACCATTCCGACTTCCATCCGCAATTTATTAATATCTTTATGATCTTTTACGGATAAGCCGTCGACGATAATTTCACCGAAATCGATATCTTCAAGATTATTAATGCTGCGTAATAAGGTCGATTTTCCGGAACCGGACGGTCCGATAATCATTACGACTTCTCCTTTATAAACATCCAGAGAAACGCCTCGTAAGGCTTGGATATCGTCTTTATAATATTTATAAACATTTCTAATGCTGATAATGGGTTCTTCCATTTTATCTTCCCCCCATTTTCGACTTGTTTTCTAATATCTTCACTAAGCGGGCTGAAATAAGTGTCATCAGCAGATAAAGTAACGCGACCATCAGCCACGTTTCGATCGGCATAAAAGTAGTGGACATAAATTCACGGCCGCGTCGGGTGAGGTCTGCCACCGCTACAACCGATACCAAAGAAGAGTCTTTTAATAGAGAAATAAATTCATTACCGACCGCCGGCATGATCGTTCGATATGCCTGTGGGAGGATGATATGTTGCATCGCCTGTGATTTTGTCATTCCGAGAGAACGGGCGGCTTCCATCTGGCCGGCAGGTAAAGATTCGATTCCGGCGCGGACGATTTCGGCCATATAGGCCGCGTAACAAATGGAAATACCGATAATTGCCATAGCGACCGGATTTGCCAGATAATTTTCAAACGGTTCGTAATGCATTGATTTTCCGATATTGATAACAACTGCGGGAAATGCAAAATACCAAACCAATAACTGGACTAATAACGGAATTCCGCGAATAATTTCCACATAAACCGATACCAGCCCATAAATTATCTTATTGGTAGAGACGCGTCCCAAGCCGCAGAAAAGTCCCAAAACCATGGTGAATATGAACGAGAAAACAGTTACCTCTAAGGTGACAATAATTCCATCCGAGACATAATCGAGGATTCGGGAAAAGGGATCCGGTTTCAGTACCAATAAAAGAATAATGGAAATTAAGACAATCAGTACTAATCCCCACCATGCGTCAATCTTCGATAATTCACCTACTTGGGGTAAATCTTTATCAATCCATTGATTGGTATCATTTTCGTTTTTCTTTTTACTCAACATAAACCCATTCCTTGATTTGTTCCCAACTAAGAATTATTGCATTCCAAATCGGTTGTTTTTAATCTTCCGGAAGATTTTGGTTATTCTATCACAGGAATTTCGATGGGGGATGGAAGGTATGACGGATAGAAAATAAATCATTATATTAAAAGATCGAATAGAATCCGTTCGAAATCTTCCGCGATTTTTTTACGGGAAAAATGTTCCCGAATCGTCCGGATGCCGTTTTGCCCCATGCGTCTACAGTCTTCCGGATTGCCGGCAAGTAAAAGAATTGCCTCTTTCAGAGCTTGGGGATCTCCCGGCTTGACAAAAAGACCGGCATCGTATTGCTCGACCAAATCTCGGATAACGCCATCGATTTGGCAAAGCACCGGCTTACCGGCCGCCATAAAGTCAAAGACCTTATTGGGGTAGGTAGTGGTAAAAAGCGGAATGGCTTTTAAAACCGCTAAACCGGCATCGGCAGCGGCGATGACATCCGCGATCTTTTCCTTGGGGACGGGAGGAACGAACAATACATTATTCAACCCTTTTTCTTCTTTTTGTTTGATCAGAAGATCCTTTTCTTTCCCGCTGCCGACTAAAACGATGCGAATCCGATCATCCTCTCGAAGCAATTCCGCCGCTTTCAATACCGTGAATAGATCGTTGGCGGGTCCGTGTGCTCCCGTATACATTACGACGAATTTCTCTTCAAGTTGATGCTCTCGTCGGAACGAAAAGCCGCCATCGGTCGAAACAAACAGATCGGGATCAGCGCCGTTAGGAACCAGAAGGGCTGTTTTTCCGCTGATTTTTTGAATATGGGGAATAAATCCGGGTGAATTGACGATGATCCGGTCGGCATGAGCGTATAAAAACTTTTCAAGCCAAAGCGAAGCTTGAATAAGGAATCTGTTCTTTAATACACCCATTCCGACGGCAAAATCGGGCCATAAATCTCGAATTTCCAACAAAAATTTCTTTTTCTGTTGTTTCGCAATTACCCATGCGGCAAATGCCTGAAACAGATTGGGAGAAGTTCCCCAAACGATATCAATATTTTGCACCTTTTTTGCGGTCTTTATCGATGAAAACATGAAACTGAAGAAAGACATTACCCGCGGGAAAAAACCTTTATGTAATCCTCCGCTTGTATAGCAATAATAGACATCAATTCCGTCTATCCGGTCGATTGGCTTCTTTTGGATATCCGGCTGGTTTTCTCCTGTTAAATAGCTGACGGGACTCGTGATTACGGTCACCTGATGACCTTTTTGAATCAACCAGTGAGCCAATTCCGCATGGCGGGTTCCTCCCGCCTCTTTAACCGTCACGAATGCTTGATGAATCAAAAGGATATGCATACAGTCATAACCCCGGTGGTAAGAATTTCCAACGCGAGCAGATAACGAAAGGGGCAGCGGTCTCCGCGGTTAAAATCAGAGAAAGGGCGGGAATATGAATTCCGTAGGTGGGAGAGTACCAACCGCAGATGTCACGAAACGGATCGGAATTTTCGGCGGAAGAACCGGTCGGAAATATTTGTTGACCCGCTCGAATAATTATTAAATTCAGTTGAATTGTATTGGCGGAAAAAATTATTTTTACATCTTTCGAAAGAAAACACCAATGGTTATTCTCTTTCAGAACCTCGAATTTTTGTTCCGGCAGCAGCCAATGAAGGCGGAACAGATGTTTCTTTTCCGAAAGATTTCCATGAAACAAAGTGTTTGGGGCTCGTGGCGAATTCGGAACTCGGATCGGTAAGACCTTATCCACCGCCAACCAATCTTGTCGAGTTTTTTCGAGAATTCGTGAATGTTTTAATCCCAACCGTTTATAGCCGCTGTGCTCGGCGATTTTTCGAAATTCCGTTTGATCCAGAATCCGTGCCTGATCCCAATCCAGCCATAAAAATTTTCCGGCGTCGATCATCGGTTCCTGACAATCAATCGTCAGACAATTATGAACGAACGCGGATTTTAATCGATTATTCCATGGCGGAGCAGCGGTATAACGGTAGGTACCGGCATCTAAAGCCATACATTTACCGCCCTTCCAAAGAGAAACATGCAATTGATCCGCATGGGCAGGTCGGTCTTTGAAACCGGCTGTATGCAGAATTCCCCATTGATTCCCTGCAGAAATCCTTTGAACGTTTTGTGAATAAAAAGTGGATTCGAATTGAGAATCCGGATCGACGCCCGCGCGATTATAACAACCGAGCCAAATTCGCATTTCATCCCACGGTCCGGGCGGGAAAAGAGGTTTTCCGAGAAAGACGATGGCGGCGGTTTGCAGGGTGGGGCGAAAGTCGTTATAGTTTCCGCCCAGAGCAAAAAGCAGAGATCCGTCATTGTGGCCGGTATTACAAGCTTGGCCGCTGAATTCATCCGTGTGTTTTGCCAGCCAAAGCACCGATCGACGAATCTTCCGAATCAAATTTGCGGGCCAAGCAATTTTTTGGGTCTTCAACAATGAATCCACCCAAAGAACAAGCTGCAGCATTAACCGGTGATAATTGACACTGTATTGAATGTAGGCACCGTCGGGAAGGATTTGAGAATTCAGTGCATTTTGAAAATCTTTCCATCCGGTCGAGAACCATTTTGAAGCATCCGGTGATTTCGGAAGAACGCAAGCGGCGGTCATCAAACCGGCTGCCTCACTTAATCGATGGTTGTTATTTTGTGCCTTTGCATAACTGCGCGTTTGCATGATCCGCGTTGCGTGTAAAGTAATAAAAGCCGGTAAATCCGGGAAGGTTGAATTTTTGTCCGGAAGCGATGGCTGTAAAATACCCGCCGCGAAAGTGACCGAAATCATGCGGATAGCTGCTTCCTGGGCTGATACCCAATTCTCACCGTAATACGGAGGATTCGATTCAATGAAAGTCTGAACCTGTCGATAAAAAAATTCGGGGTAAATTCGATCACCTGTCAAGACATAAGCTCTGCAAAGTGCGGTCACCCAACAAAATCTTGCCGGTTCCCAAATATCCTTGATATCTAAATTTTCTCGAGGCGGTATCCGGGTCCAAAAAAGATCCTTATGCGGAGGAACCAGATCCAAAGACCGAATGATATTGCCGGAATACGGCCTATAGCCTACCGTGATAATTTCGCCTGCAGATTCCAGAATGCTTTTCGAATCTGCAAGAAGAAAAGGCAGGATTTCATCTTTTCGACCGTTCGGAAGAGGAGAGAAAACAACGTTTTTTTTGTCATTTTTACTGTTTTTCGGAATAGATTGCTTTTGAAAAAAACCGCTTTTCACCTTTAATGTATATGTTCCGTAATACCAGAGACGTTTTATTCCAAATGACCGGAGCGCTTTTATTTTTTTTGAGATCGGATTCATCGTTTGGTTTTGTCTTATCAATCAGCTTCAAACTGTTTCATAATCAGAGAAAGATATTCAGATCGGGAACTGCCACAATCTCATTGCTGTGCAACGAATCCACTGCGGCGAGCGAAGTCAATGATGAATAAAAGAGCTGTTCCGTGGGAATCGGTTCATGCTCCCCGTTTATGATTGCCGAGACAAAAGCCTGCCAGGAAGCTGCATGTCCTTTATCGATTCGCAGCGGTGAATTGGTGCGATGATGGTTCCCGCGATCCCAAGTTTCGAGCGATTTAAAATCATTTAGGATCGCGATTTTTCCGCCGCCAAAGACCTCCAAACGTTCTTTCGCATAGCTTTTATCGCCGTTCGCCAGATATGCCACGGTCCCGATAGAACCGTTCTCAAACTTTACTTGGATGCTGACATTATCATCCTGATAACGTCCGTTATTGGGCAAAGCAATCGTGTTGACCTGCAGCGGTCGTGATTGGGTTAAAAAGAGCATAAAGTCAAGCATATGGCAGCATTCGCCGAGAATCCGACCTCCGCCTATTTCTATATCCTGTGTCCAATGAGTGAGCGGGATAAACCCGGCATTGACGGTATAGTGCATGGCAAGAGGTTCCGTGCAATCAGCCAAGAAATTTTTTAATTTAACAGCCAACGGGGCAAACCGACGATTGTAACCTACCATCAAAATCGGCTTCGGGTTGGCTTTTTTGGCTTGATAAACAGCCTGAAAGGAATCAAAATCAAGGGCCAGCGGTTTTTCACAATAGACGTTTTTTTGACGGTTAAGCGCTTCGATGACCATGGAACTATGAAGATTGTGACGTGTCAGAATGACAACCGTGTTTATGTCGGGATCATTAAGGACAGTTTCGGCATTGACACCCGCTTTTTCGAATCCGAATTTCTCGGCTGCCTCACGGGCGCTGGCACCTCGATTGGAAACGATAGTGACAAGCCGGATCGATTTCCCCGCGCTTTTCAAAATCGGAAGAAAAGTGGCATTGGCATAATTACCGGCACCGATGACGCCCAGATTAACGGGTTGAGGAAGAGACGGTTCCCGCAGTTGAACAGTATTTTTTGTAAAAATTGTCTCATCATTTTGGAACGGATATTCAATCAGAATCCCGAGATAAGGTTCATTTGTCTTTCCTTTAATGATCTCATATGCTTTTTCGCCTTCCGCAATCGGGATTCGATGGGAGATCAGCGGGGCTGTTTTGACTTTTCCTTCCGCTAACAGGTCGATAAATGCTTCCATATTTCGACCTTCCGTCCAGCGTACATAACCGATGGGATAATCTTTTCCTTTTTCTTCGTATTCGGGATCGTATCGTCCCGGCCCGTACGATCTTGATACTCTAAAAGCGATTTCTTTGTTATAAAAAATCTTGCGGGGAATATTCAACCCCACATCGCCGATCGCGATGACATTTCCCCGATCTCGACATTCGTTTCCCGCCAGTTCGATGGTGTCATTGTCATGATTACCCGCACAGATGAATACATGATCAAATCCCCTTCCTTTCGTAAACGGAAGAGCAACCGAATCTATTTCATCACGCAAACAAGCATCACAGCCAAGATCCTGAGCGAGGTTTACGCGTTGAGAGGAAATATCAATTCCTAAAACTCGGCAACCCGCCGCTGCGCTGATCTGTATCGTCAATAAACCGAGTAGTCCCAGACCGATGACCAGAACAGTTTCATTAATTTGGGGAACCGCCAAACGGATCCCATGCATGGCAACCGATCCGAGAGTTGTGAAAGCTGCCTCTTCAAAAGGGACGTGATCCGGGATTTTTACTACAAGATTTTTTGGAACAGTGCAATATTCGGCATGAATCGCATAATTCCCGCCTCCGCAAGCCACCCGATCACCGATCCGAAAGCCTGTGACTCCGTTGCCGATTGCGATAATCTTTCCGGCGGATGAATAACCGGGGTACATTGGGATATCTAACCGGTTCAAAGCGGATTCAAGCGAGGAGACGATCCCTTCCCGCTTAGCTTTTTCGATTACTTGTTTGGTTAAATCCGGACGCGAAGCCGCCTTTTCAAGCAGGTTTTTTTCGGCGAAATCCGCCGAGGTCCGTTCGGTTCCGGCGGAAACTAAGGAATAGGCATTTTGAATCAGAATAAACCCGCTCTCCGGTACAGGAACCGGAATTTCTTTGATGGCGATTTTACCGTTTTTCATATTCTGCTGCAGCTGTTTCATTCTTTGCTCTTACCCCATTCCAAAGGATTCTCGTGAAAGAATTATACATTACTCTCATTATTCCGGAATTTGCGATTGGATCTTCGTTTTAAACGGTTAAATAAGAGAAATTATGATGAATGCCGAACAGTTATACGCCGGAAGCCATTCACGCGATATCATAAAATCCTTTTATAATAGGATTGCAATGAAACCATTTACGGAGCATTTTATAAAGAGTTGGCATATTACAGCGGTGCTGATGATTTTATGCGGTCTTGCCGCTTTTGTAATCGCCCATTTTCTTCCCGCAAGGTACACTGCCACCGCCTTTCTCTCTTTTTCAATCGATCATAATCAGACCGGATCGTTGACGGATCTGGAAGAAGATCGGATGATCGGAATTACCGAAGATATCATCAAATCGGATGAAGTTTTTGCGGAGGTATGCCGAAATATGGAAGGGTGCACCAAAGAAAGCTTCCTGAATCGCATTCAATTGGATCGTACCAATAACCAATGGTATATGAGTGTTTCCGGAGAGGATCCGCAAGAATCGGCTGCCATGGCATCGGTTTGGTTAGACGAGGCTTATACTGTACTGCAACGCTGCCTGAGAGCTGCGTTGGAGGAACGGGGATTGAAGGAAGTTTTGAATAATTTGGTGCTCTGTTTCGAAAACTCTGTTTCCGGTTCTTTGACAAATATCTGCCCGTCTGATACGGCAATACTGTTCAAGAAAATCGAAGAAATATCCGCGGAGATTATGGAAAAGCAGCGTCTTGCGAAAGGAATTTCTCCGGCAATTGTATTGGGCGAAAAAAGAAATGTTCCGGGAGATATTCCGGTTGTGCGCTCGAATGCGACAACGGGTTTTCTGACATTGCTCGGTTTGTTGATCGGTTTTTTAATCTCTTTGCTTCTGTGTTTGATGAAGCCGGGAGTTTCGAAAGAGCCAAAAACTGACTGCGATCCGGTGGAATGAAGGCGAATGAATCCGATATCGCTTTTTGAAAAACAAGCCGATTCCCCGATTTGGAAGGGAATATGGTTTCTTTTCTTTTTTTTGCTGCCGATCACTTCCATGCCGGCAGTGGTTAATTTGGTTCATTCCGATGTGGTGGCTGCGCCTTCCGGATTGATTCTGGCGGTTTTGTTGATCGGATGGGTATTTCCTAAATTGCTTTCGGGAGAGAAATTTTCCGAAAATGCGATTCCTTTGTTTTGTTTTGTGATTGTCAGTTTGATATCCACCGCTGTTTCTTTTTTCTATGAAATTCCCATATATAAACAATCGGATCCTTTAAGATCTTCAATTTCAGCGATCATTACGGTATTTATCGGAGCTGGGTTTTTTATTGCGGTGATGTTGTGGGTCCAGGAGCCAAAACGATTGAAACTGGCTATGCAGGCGCTGAATTGGAGCGGTGCATTGGTTTTGATTTGGACACTGATGCAAGCTTTTTTTTGGTATACGACATTCGGTTATCCGCAATGGATGAAAGACATTCAATATGCCGTCTCGGTCGGTTCGCTGTACCGCCAGCGGTTTGTAGGTTTCGCGCTGGAACCTTCATGGTTGGCTCATCAATTAAATCTGTTGTACCTTCCTTTTTGGTTTGCCGCTGCCGTTACCGGCTATTCCGCTCATTCCAAACGGTTCGGGAAAATTACCTTTGAACGGATATTGTTTGTTTTGGGTGCGGTTGTCCTTTATCTGACGCTTTCACGAGTGGGGTTGGCTGCGTTTATTCTCTCAATTTTGTTTTATTTTATATGGCGGATCGTCCATTTTGCGGAGACACAATCTGCCGGTACAAAAGCTCCGAAGAAAAAGAAAGGGCTGATCCTGCTTGGCTTTTTTGTTTTAATTCCCTTTATTCTGCTTTTTATCCTCTGGACGCTAACAAAACTCGATTTTCGTATGGCGGAATTATTTACCGTCAACATAAAAGGCCGAAATAATCCGCTGATGTATTTGGCGGAAAAACTGAGTTTGGCGTCCAGATTTTCCTATTGGGAAGGCGGGTTGAAGATATTTTCTCAATTCCCGATTCTCGGAGTAGGGCTCGGGCATGCAGGATTTTATCTTCCGCAGAATTTGAGCGCTTTTGCTTTGCGTTTGGTTGAAGTCAGGGATTTGCTGTTTCGATCCGAAATTCTCTTAAATATTAAAAGTTTATGGATCCGAATCTTGGCGGAAAACGGAATAATCGGCTTTGCCTTTTTTGTCGCATGGTTGGTGTCCACTTGGGGATTGAGCCGGCGGATGATGATTCGAAGCAGTTCTCTGATCAAAACCATCGGTTGGATGGGTTGCTTTTCTGCCGTTGCTTTCTTGCTGGAAGGATTCAGTTTGGATACATTTGCTTTGCCCTATTTATGGGTTTCTATGGGGTTGGTCGGAGGTGTTTCCTTGATGCCAATCCCGAACGGAAGCTCCCGAAAAGCGAAAGATTTGAAAGAGTTGCATATTTCATGAAAAAATTAATGATTTTAATTTTTTTATCAACTCTTTTTTTTCTGCTATTGTCACCTGTTCAAGCGGAAGAATCTGAATTCAATGCAGCTTCTGCCGAAGAGATGCAGGAGCGCGTGGAATCAATTCAAATCGATCCAGCGGACAGAGAAGAGATTGCAAGGCGATTTAATCACTTAACCGGGGAACTCTCTCCGATTCCGGAACCGTTGAATTGGCAGATCGGAATGGATCACCTTTTTTGGGTAATTAATACCGATCGTAAAATTACTGTTCAAATCGATGCGGAAGCCGTTTATGTGGGAGAACATATCGTCATATGGGTAGAAAAAACGGCACTTTCTCAACTTTCCGACGCAGTCTATGATCAATTCAAGAAATTTGACTTTGAAATTTATCCTTTTGAAAGATCCGTGTTCGGGTCGGAGCTTTCTCCCGGGATTGATCATGATTTGCGGATTCATGCTCTTTTCACCAAAAAAGCCGGAGCCGGAATCCTTGGTTATTTTTCTTCCCGGGATGAAGATCATCCCCAGGTTTCTCCTCATTCCAACGCGATGGAACTCTTTATATTGGACTCGACGATGCTGGCGGGAAACCCTGACCAGATTACCAATACGCTGTCGCATGAATTTCAGCACATGATCCATTATGCGCATGACGCCAATGAAGGGTCCAATATTGACGAAGGATTTTCGGGATTGGCTGAATATCTGATTCATAATCGATTATCCGAAGCCTATGAGCGATCTTTTTTGGAAAATCCGGATATTTCCCTGACGTTATGGCCGGTTTCCGGTTCAAGTATCCCGTATTATGGCGCTTCGTTCCTTTTTTCGAAGTACCTTGCAGATCGACTGGGGCAGGATTTTCTGAATAAAGTAGTAGAACAGCCACGAAACGGTTTCGAGGGAATTGACGACGCATTAAAAAAAGTGAAGAGCACTTTTACTGCCGATCAACTTTTTGCGGAATGGACCGCAGCCAATCTTTTGTATGGTTTGGGTATCTCAAACGGAGAATTTTCTTACCGGGATTATGAACCCCCGTTACAAAAAAACGGTTCTATGATAAAGAGTTTATCTTGTAAAAACCAATCTTTTGATTCGACCGCGATGCAATACGGGACGGATTATTACAATCTTCCATGCGATGCGGGGACCTATGAAATAGAAATTACCGGCCAACCTACCATCCCGATTTTATCGATGAATCCTATTCAAGGTCAGTATGCATGGTGGAGTAATTCAGTCAATAATTCAGATACATGGATGCAACACAATTTTGATTTATCAAATGCAAAAGGTTCGATTCGCTTTGAATTTGATCTAAATTATGACTTGGAAGAGGCTTATGATTTTCTCTATCTTTCTCTGTCTGCCGATGGCGGAAAAACTTGGCAGATGTTGAAAACAGCCCATGGGACCGACTTAAACGAATCCGGATTCAACCTCGGTTGGGGATGGACGGGGAAAAGCGGCGGATGGTTTCATGAATCCGTCAATCTCAGCGAATATTCCGGGAAAAATGTCTTTCTGCGCTTTGATCTGATTACGGATCAGGCATTGACCGGCGAAGGGGTGCTGCTGGATAATTTCAGAATTGATGCGATTGATTTTTCGGATGATGTTGAAAAAGGAAGTTCCGGTTGGGAAGCAAACGGCTTCCTGCCGATCATGAATCAGCTTCCCCAGCAGTATTCCGATGTTCTTATCACCGGCGATTCGAAAAAACCTGCGATTTTCTTTCATACAACGGAAGGCTCCGAAACATTTTCATGGACATGTGATTTCGAGCAGCAAGATAAACCAATTTGTGCGTTCGGTATCAGTCCGATCAATCGAATATCTCAATTATCAGCCGCATATCGAATACAGATAAAAAGAAACGGACCATGAATCGTTTCAAAAACAGATCATGATCCGTTATTTTATCTGCGGAAAATAATATTAAGCACCTTTACGGGCTTTCAAGTCTTCTTCCATTTCTTCTTTATATTCTTGTGCCGCCCGATTAAATTCGACAAGGATATCTTGGGTTTTTTCCTGAATTTCATCAAACCATTCATCTCTCTTGTCAGGAGCAAAAAGCAAAATCGCCCCGATGCCAATTAATCCGCCGATCGCGGCTCCGGTAATAAATTTCCCTAAACGATTCATTTTGTTCTCCTTCTGCCAATGGTATTGGTTATTTTAATGCAAATTATGCAAAAGTGTTCATCCACCTATTCATCAAGCTAATAAAGATTTCATTTTCGGATCTATGGAAAAATCATTCTGCCGGTTTCAATTGAGAAACCGATAATAAATTTGAAAACCTTTATAGTAATTCAAGTTTACTATATAAATAATCAGCCCGTGCTTCATGTAATCCCGGGATCGTATCCAATGCATAAAAAGGATGATTGGCTTCCATAGCGATGGAAGATGCGACATTGCCGGCGATCAATGCTTTGACCGGATCATAGGTTTTTTTCAGTTCGCCGATAAATCCTCCGCAAAATGCATCATGAATGCCGATCAGATTAACAACTTTGTTTTGATAAGGTCCTAATCGATATCGTGCCTGATGATTTCTATCCCACAGCAAGTTTGAGAAATTATCTTGCTCGATTATGACATACTCGGGTCCCCATTCGGAAATGATTTTTGCCATTTTCCAGATATCCGTTTCTCTTGTCTCGGAAAACAAGCTTTTCAGACCGGAAATCGAGGTAATAAAAGCGGTCAAGCTGTTGACCAATAACGGAATCGCATGCCAAAATTGCGGCACCATATACCCTTTTCCGGCTCTTAAAGTTATCCGTTTAGGACCGAACTGCGCAAAGTGCTGTGTCAGCAAGTTGTGCGTCATATAATCCATCGGACAAAGATGAATAAAAGTGGATTCCAGATAATTTTCGGGAATATCTCTGGCGATGATGGTTTCATCGGTTTTAGCGTTCATACTGTCGATTTTATTCGTTTGAACGTTATAACCTAATAACTCTTTCGGAAAGGGCAAACCTTCGTTTGCATACTGAGCCAAAGGATAAAGGGTGGATTTCTGGTAATTTCCGTCATATCGAATAAAAAAACGATGTTCAATCGGTAAAGCGGTCCGTTTAATCCCGTGCACATCCATGCCTAATTCGGTCAAATGATCCAACCATTCCTGCGGGAAATCGGGTCCGATGCGAGAAACTAAGCCGATTCGATTTTCCCAGTGATGCAAATGGACGGCGGTATGCAACAGATGGCCACCCGGAATATCATTGAGAGGCTTGCCACCCGGAGGAATTACAAAATCTCTTCTTAATGTCCCGACTACTACGATGGGTAGATAAGGGGAGATGGGCATTCTCAGAGGAATTTTTTCATAAAATCAAATACAGCCGTGCCGATTTTTGCCGTATCTTTTGCTTTAAATGTGATGATTTCGTTGTTCGATTCCGCTTTTCGAATTCGAAGATAGGCCGAAAGCAAACCGGCCAGTAAACCGATGCCGGCACCTATCAGCAGCGTGTTGCGTTTCCAATTTTTATCACTCATAATGATCTAACTCCGAGGTTTTTTGGTTTTAAAAAGGTCATGAAGAGCTCTGAACTTTGCTTCCGCTGTAATGATCGGCTCTGTGATATCATCCGTCATACCTGCCACTTTTGATCTCAATGATTCGATCTGTAAATTCGCTTGTTTGGTGAACTGCGGCAATGTTCCGAGCCAATAGTCGACTCGCTGAATCACTTTAACGATTATAAAAGTCAATCCGATGCTGATTACAAACAAGATGAAGAAAATAATCGCTACAAGATAGTTCGCTGTTTTGATTACTCCTGCAGGGTGGTCACGGTTGAAATATATCATTAAAGAGGCTATGACTGCGAGAGCGATAAAAATAACAACTGTCGCAAGGACAAGGGAATGCTTTTTTTGTCTCGGCTGTTCTTGTTCCCGATTCGTCTGATCAGATTGGTCCATGGTACTCCGTATTTCTCAATTATACTGAAAAACACCAGCCTGATTAAAAACTTATTTGCGGGATAGCATAAAAAAACCTGTCAAAATGTTTTTTATCGGATGGGGATCATGATGAGAACTGCAATCTTTTAAAAAGCATCGCATCCCCGATCCAATGATCCGTCAGAGGATGCGATTTTTCTTTGGGAAAGAATTCCGTTCAGTTTTTAGAGAATAAAATCATTTACCGAGTCTCTTTTGATAAGTTTCAAGATCAATTTGAATTCCGGCGACACCGGATTTCATTGCTGCTTTGGCAACAGCCGCTGAAACCTTCCATTTCGCCCGTTTATCAAAAGCCTTGGGAACAATATAATCGCGGCCGAACTCCAAAGATGGAATCTCATAAGCTTTCAAGACATAATCCGGCACCGGAAGATGAGCCAGTTCTGCCAACGCATAGGAGGCGGCTAATTTCATTTCTTCGTTGATCTTGGAAGCGCGGACATCCAGTGCACCCCGAAAAATATAAGGGAAACCCAGTACATTATTAATTTGATTGGGATAATCGGAACGACCGGTGGCGATAATCGCATCCGGTCTGGCTTCCCGAGCTATCTCATATTTTATTTCCGGATTGGGATTCGCCATCCCAAAAATACAGGGATCTTTTGCCATGGTCTTAATCATTTCAGCCGTTAAAACATCCGCGGTAGAAAGGCCGCAAAACACATCGGCATCTCGAATCACTTCGTCAAGTTTCGCCGGATGATCACCGTTGGCAAATTCTTCTTTTTGCGGATTCATATGATCTTGCCGGCCTTTATAGACCAAACCCGTCGAATCACATAAGAAAAGATTTTCGCGTTTGACACCCAAACGGATTAAATGGCGGGCGCAGGAAATTCCGGCTGCCCCGGCACCGTTTATGACGATTTTAACCCTTTCGATCTTTTTGTTGACGATTTCCAACGCATTCAATAAAGCAGCGCCCAGAATGATGGCCGTGCCGTGTTGGTCGTCATGGAAAACCGGAATACTCAGCATTTGCTGGAGACGTTGTTCGATTTCAAAACATTCCGGTGCTTTGATATCTTCCAGATTGATTCCCCCGAAAGTATTTCCGATGGCTGCTACCGTATCAATAAACCGTTCTTTATCCGTTGTATCGACTTCGATGTCAAAAACATCTATATCAGCGAATTTCTTGAACAGAACACCCTTGCCTTCCATCACAGGTTTGGAAGCTAAGGATCCGCGATTTCCCAGCCCTAAAATAGCGGTACCGTTTGAAATTACAGCTACGAGATTCCCTTTATCGGTGTAGTCATAAACCGTTTCCGGTTTTTCGGCGATTTCAAGCACCGGAAAAGCAACTCCTGGGGTATAAGCAAGACTCAAATCGATAAATGTCTCAAGCGGTTTTGATGGAACAACCGATATTTTGCCGGGGACTCCGTTCAGTTGATGATAAGTCAAAGCGTCTTCTTTTGTGATATTTGCCATAAGGTTACCTCAATTGTCAATGATAATGAAAAATATATCGATCATTTTATCATGTAAACGTTTACAAACCAATAACTTTCATTTTCAAATACGAAATCGTCACATTATTCTCTCGCATTCGATCATTACGGATTAATTCGGTTCAGCCAAACCGAAACCTTCTTTGACCCGAAATAAGCTGCGATGCATAGCGGTGCAGTAACGACACAAGCATAATGAACCCATTTGGTTCCCCAGATAAAAAGGAAAAGAAGCCCGAAAATGAACCAATAAAAGTAAATCCGATATTCTCTCGGAATCTTGAAAAATCCGATACATGCCAGGATGAAAATCAGTTCGTCAGCGGAGAAAAAGAAATGTTCGGGACTTTTACCCAAGGGACTTTTCGGTGCGAATCGATCTGAATGATGAGCGACGGATCGAGTGACCCAGACAATCGGTTGCCACCATGGATAAATATCACTTTCTTGGACCTGATAATTTTCATGAAAACCGATCATCATTGAAATTCTGCCGATCGGGTCGTACCAAACAGAAGGATTAAAAATAAAGAAACTGCCGAGGGCGATAATTCCGAAGAGCACGAGTGAGCCGAACAATTCTTTCCATATATTCCGTTGACGAACTCCGCTCTCGATTGCGGCTGCCAGGATGGCGAAAGCAATTACACAATAAATAATCTTGGATGCCGCAGTCATTCCGAGAAAAAGTGCTGAAAGTATTAACCATTTCAAATTTCCTTTCTTCTGACGGAGTTCCATTCCTTTTAGGAATTGACTGAAAAACCAAATACTCAGGAAAGAAAAAAGCATCGGCATAGCTTCTAATCTGGCTTGTGCTCCGAATTCTTCCGCCAGAGAATGGATCATAAAGAAAAAAGCGGCGAAAGGGTGGATCAAGACAGCCAATGCTTGGACTGTCCAGAGGCTGAAAACGGCACTGACTATTCGCCCCGTAAAAATTGTGTAATCCTCTTTTCCCAACATAGCATTGTTTCGGGTATTTAAACCGAATCGCTGATAATAAGGACGTCCGTCCAGAATGACGGGAATGGCAAATGTCAATTTGACCAAAGCCGGATGTTCATGATTATAGGTAATTGAGGGGATTTCTTTCCATTGAAAAGAGAGAGCTTTGTCGGCATAGCGCATGGCGGCCCGAGAATATGTTCCCTCATCCCATCCCAACGGGAAAGTGTATACACTAACCGCACGTATCAGTACAGTAGAGAGAGAAATGATGATGAACGCGGTTTTAAACGCTTTTGTACGTTTCCGGACAAATGCGTAAACCAACACCCAATAAAGCATCACCAAAGCGAATATGAAAGAGACTACAGAAAGTAAATTGATCAGAAAATTGAATAATTCAAACCTTCCGGCGGATGGCCCGTAATCATGAGAAATTCGGAGAGAATCTTCTTCGTTCATCGGGCTTGACAGATCATAGGATTCCGACGATCCGTCTCCCCAATCGATCCGGATCTTTCCGGACCGGGGACCGACCATAAAATAAAGATGAATGTTTCTGCCCGCTTTTCCTTTGAATTCAAGTGCGTCGCCGTTTTGAAAATTCTCGAGTACCAACTGATCATTTTCCCTTTTCCAATCTCCGTATGTCGAAAAGTCCGATAAAGAAATTCCCCGGTACCCGTTATAGAGAGAGAGGAATTGAATTTTGGTTTTATCCGCCAAAGCCTGATCCGGGAAGACATCGATATGAATTTTTCGATTCGGTAAAACAATTTCTTTTTGCGGAAAACTCAAATGAAAAAGGAAAGTAATCAGAACCGATAAAAATACGGAAGCAACAATAAAAATACCGATCATTTTATGATTAATCGATATTTTTTTTGCAAGAAATCGAATGAAAAAGAAAAGAAAAAAAGTACCGGCTAAGAAAAAACCGATCAACAACGCCGTAAGTTTTGTATTGAAATGCATCAACGGCAGCATTTGATAAAGTCCGAGCGTAGCGGCGGCTGATATCAATCCGGAAGGAATCAAGAATCGCAACGAATGCTTCATAGTGGAGAATTATAACCAGTTCATTGATATAATTACATTTTGATCCTTATCGGGAATCTGAATGAAAAACATATTCTTGATATGATTTATAAGAAAAAACCGAGAAAAAATTCAAAAGATGCCGAATCCGAATCAACCCCAACCCGATCCCAAACAACCGAATCATAATCAAGGGAAACCGAACCCGTCAGGATATCCATATCCTCCAGCCGGCAATCCGGGAAATTGGCCATGGCAGCCCAACGACCGGGTTTCGGGATATCCGCCGAATCGGCAATATTCGAATCTACAAAAACAAAATTCGGTGAACCCTTCGCATAATGATAATCCCAAGAAAAAACCGGGACCGAAAAAGGATCGAATGGATGCATTCGGTCGAATTTTTACCGTTATCCTTTCCGCTTTTATATTGATTTATATGAGCTGGTTATATGCTCCGCGAATTCGAAACAGTATGACTTTTTGGCCGACTAAAACGCCGGCTCCGGTTACCCCTTCGCCTACGCTGATTTCCACACCGACGATTACTCCTTTGGCTTCCAACACGCCGACTCTAATGCCGACCGAAACGCCCGGGCCCCTTTCCGAATATTGGATTGCGGATGGAGAATCGATCGATCCGGCTGTTCCCGATTCTCCCGACGGCGTCATCGTTTTGCATGCGGATAAAAACGCGGAGGTCAATCCGCCTTTGGATGATGTCACTTGGACGAGTTCCGAAAAGATCGCTTCCGATTTGGGAAAATCTACCTATACCGAAAAATGGTTTGCGACTTATTCCAGCGGTTGGATACGTTGGTTTATGGATCAGCCTCTTCGGGAAGGGTTGTATGAAATATACACGATGGATACCATGTACAGTTCGGGTGGTTCGTTGGATTTTGCCGTGAGTTTGGGAGATCAGTTATTGACTCCTTTAACGGGATCGCAACATGTTGATTTTATGACAAGTCAATATGATCCGGTTCAATCCGCCGATACCTGGCGCAGCATCGGTATTTATTATGTCGGACCTTCGACGGAAGCATTGAATGTGACTACTTCTTGGGAGGATCGGGATGAATATACGATTGTTGCGGTTGATCGATTACTCATTGTTCCGCGTCGTGTATCGGATCTCGGCATGCTAAACAGCCTTTCTGTCAGCGGAACGAAATATGTTTGGGATGATCTGGAAGCCGAGATAACCGGTAAAGACTATATTATTTCACAAAAGGAGCAGCTCGCTTGGGATGATTCTTACCAGCTGGTTCTGGATCCGAAAACGGATGTCGAAATTACCTTCCCCAATAGGGAACCTTATCCGATCGGAAACTATAAGTTATATGCATGGATGCCGGCAAGTAAGGGCGGGATAACCGCCACTGTAAAATTTTACCTGGATAATACCGTTTTGCCTTCCGACACCGGTGAGGAATCGGTCTCGTATACGGCACCGAAAGCGGATGCAGGCTCATGGATCGAAATCGGTTCTTGGACGACCGACAAGTATTATGAGCGACCGCGGAAAATTAAACTGACCATCGTAATTCCGGAAGGTTCTAAAGGGGAGTTTCCGGTAGATTGTTTCGCACTGATCCATAACGGATTTTGATCGCTCCGTTCAAGAAATTGATGAAAGAGAGAAAATCCCATGAATTTTGTTGAAAATGGAATTTATTTAAATTTTGATGTAGCAGCTGACGGCACCTTGAAGCTGTATCATTTCGGTTCCCGGCCATTCGATCCGAACACGATTTTGGATGAGAGTCAAAAAACAGGATTCCGGGTTGTCGAAGTGCAAATGTCCGGAATCGACCGTCCCGAAGAACGTCACGGCACCAAATTTATTGTGACCGCACCGGGGTATCGATTGAAATATCAACGTCATTCCGATACGCGTAATTCTTTCGGCAGAAAACTTGAATTCGTTTTAATCGATCATGAAACCGGTACTGTGGTCACCTGTCATTATCAATTTTTCGACGGTAGATCCGTTGTACGTTGTTGGACGGAAGTGGAAAACCGGGGAACTGAAAATCAAACGCTTGAATATGTGAGCTCTTTCGCATTGACAGGGATCGGGAAAGAAGGACTAAAAAGTCGTGATGAAAAACTGACGCTCTGGATTCCGCATAATTCTTGGCAGAGAGAAATACAGTGGACAAAGCACAAACTGCCTGAGTTAGGGCTTTGTTTAAATCAGCCCGAAAAAATCAGCCGCTCCTCAAAAACAATCGGTGTGATGAACAGCGGAAATTGGTCGACCAAAGAATATATCCCGATGGGATTTTTGGAAAATACCGAGACGGGTGACAGTCTGATTTGGCAGATTGAGCATAACGGTTCTTGGCGTTGGGAAATCAGCGACCAAAACGGTCATTTATATTTACAACTGAGCGGTCCCAATGAAACCTGGTCTCATTGGAGTAAAGTCTTAAAACCGGGCGATAAATTTACCTCCGTTCCGGTAGCAGTCGGGACCGTTACCGGGGATTTTGAAAAGGCAATTGCCGAAATGACCTCATACCGTCGGGTAATTCGTCGACCGAATGAGGATAACGAAAAGCTTGCAATCATTTTTAACGATTATATGCATTGCTTGTGGTCCAACCCGACGACCGAAAAGGAAATTCCTTTAATCGATGCGGCGGCGGAAATGGGGTGCGAATATTACTGTATCGATGCCGGTTGGTATTCTCCGGGCTTTTGGTGGGACAGTGTCGGGGAATGGCAGGTCAGCCTGGAACGATTTCCGGGAGGACTTACTGAGGTAATGGATTATATCCGTTCCAAAGGGATGATTCCGGGAATATGGCTGGAGATCGAAGTAATGGGGATTCGTTGTCGTTTGGCTGAACAGGTACCGGATGATTGGTTCTTTGTACGGCATGGAAAACGGGTATATGATCGAAGCCGATTCCAATTGGATTTCCGTAATCCGGAGGTGCGTGCTTTTGCCGATGAAGTAATCGATCGATTTGTAAACGAATACCATGTGGGTTATATCAAAATGGATTACAACATCGAACCGGGCATCGGCACGGAAGTCGATGCGGACAGTTTCGGGGACGGATTGCTGGGACATGAGAGAGCATACCTGCAGTGGATTGACGATATTTTTGAGCGCTATCCCGATTTGATTATCGAGAACTGCTCAAGCGGCGGTTTACGGATGGATTACGCTATGTTGAGTCGTCACAGTATCCAATCCACCAGTGATATGGATAATGATCGAATGGTTGCGACTATCTCTGCCAATGCGCCTTCTGTATTAACTCCGGAACAGGCCGCTGTTTGGTCTTTCCCGCTGGCGGAAGATGATCGTGAGGAAGTAATCTTTAATATGGTGAATGCAATAATGTTGCGCGTTCATCAAAGCGGACAAATTACGCAAATTTCTCCCGATCGGAAAGCGTTGGTGAAAGAAGCGTTGGATACTTATAAACGGATTCGACCGGATATTCGCCGGGCATTTCCTTTTTGGCCGCTGGGACTTTCGAAATATTCCGATCCTTGGGTCTGTATGGGATTGAGAACAGACCGTCGTGCGTATATTGCTCTTTGGCGCAGGAACAGCGAGCAGGAAACGATCTCTTTACCGGTTTCATTTTTGGCAGGAAGGTCGGTCAAAGCGAACATTTTATATCCGGCTTGCGATCCATGTCCTTATTGCTGGAATGATGGAACAGCCACGCTCAGTGTAACGTTGGAAAAGCCTTATTCCGCGCGGATATTCTGTTTGGAATTTTGATCTACAAAAAATTCGGATCGGAGAGAAGGCTTATTCAGCGAATCTAAGATGAATAAAAAACCTTACGACTTCCTTTCGGATGATCCAAAACCGATTGATTTTCCCTAAGAATTCCTCCGATTTGGATAAAAGTTAACAGATTACTTATTTTAAGGTATAATATCGAATTGAAAATGGATATTACCGTGCAATATTCATGGTACGGCTTATTTAGGGAATGAAATCAGCCGGAAACGGCTGATATAAAAACAGAAAGCAATGAATTTAAAGCCTGATCATCAAAGTGAAATTGATGGGAATGAAATGTAAAGGGAAAAATTCATAAAATTTTCTACGTTTTACCGATATTCGGAGAATTTGATCCTATCGGTTCAGTTAAAAAAATAAGCCGTCCGAGAGAATATTGTCGTGACGGCTTTTTTTATATGGACGGACGTGTGATTACGAAGTTGTCAATTCAAAAGAGAAATCCCGGGAGAGTCAATGTCTATCTGGACGGGAAGTTTGCGTTCGGAATTCCCAAGGATGCTGCCGCCGGTTTGAAAACGGGGCAGGAATTGACAGAAAGTGAAATTGAAAAACTTCAAGAACGCGATCAGGAAGACCGGGCTTTATCAAGCGCTTTGAGATCACTCAATCGCCGCCTTCAATCGGAAAGTGAACTGCAGAAAAAACTGATTCAGAAGGGATTCAGCCCGGACCAAATTGAATCGGTTATGGAAAGATTGAAAGAGAATCACCTGATTGATGACAATTCTTTTTCTGCGATGTGGGTTGAAAATCAGACTGCGTTCCGTCCGAGAAGCAAGCGGATGCTTACTCTCGAATTAAAAAGAAAAGGCGTCTCCGAAGAAAATATCCGTGAATCTTTGAAGGATCTGGATGAGGAAAAGGCAGCGTTGGATTGTGGCCTTCGCTACGTGAAACGATTACAGGGGTTAGACCGACCGAATTTCCAAAAAAAGCTGAGTGCATATTTGGCGAGAAGAGGATTCGGATATGAATTAATCGATCAGACGGTGCATACTCTTTGGGCAGACATCCAGAATTCCGAAAAAGATTCCATACTTTGAAATAAAGGAAAATGCTATGTATGGAAATTTTTATCCAGGATTAGGAGATAACGGCTTTGGATTCTTATCTGTATCCGCGCAAACCCGACCGCCGGAGACCGGATCCAACCTCCTGATCATAATCTTAGCCGTTGTAATCGGATTGCTGTTGGTGGTGACGGCAACTTTCTTTATCACCCGATATTTGAATACCAAATTTATGAAGTCTCAGCAGCTTGATGCGGAGAATATTATCCTTGTCAGCCGTCAAAAGGCGCAGGAAATTGAAGAGGAAGCTCGGGAAAATGCCAATCAAATCGCCAAAGATGCCGAGACGGAAATAAAGCGGCGGCGAGGAGAATTAACACGCGAAGAAGACCGGCTTCAAAAACGCCGGGCTGAAATCGATGCCCGGATCGAAAAATTGGAGCAGCGGGAAGCGAACCTGAATAAGCGCCAAAGCAACCTTGATAAGCGTTCAAACGAGATCGATAAAATGGCTGCAAAGCAGTTGGAAGAGCTTCAGAAAATCGCTCAGATGACGACGGAAGAGGCGCGGCAAGAGTTATTAAATATGGTTGAAAAAGATTCCCGTAATGATATGGCTCGAATTATTCGCCAAATCGAACAGGAAGCCCGTATGGACGGTGAAAAGAAAGCCCGCGAAATCATTGCCACCGCGATTCAAAGAATCGCTTCCGATCAGGTCAGCGAAGTAACGACCTCCATTGTCAATCTCCCGGGCGAAGAAATGAAGGGGCGGATTGTCGGCAGGAATGGACGAAATATTCGTGCTTTCGAACAGGCTGCCGGAGTGGATGTCATTGTGGATGACACACCGGAAGCGGTGATGATTTCATGTTTTGATCCGATTCGCAGGGAAGTGGCGCGCCGAGCGTTGGATCGATTGATTTTGGACGGAAGGATTCATCCGGCAAACATCGAAAAAACATTGAATGAAGAAGAAAAGGAAGTTCAGAAGCTGATCATCGAAGCGGGTGAGCAGGCCGCATTCGAAGCCGGTGTGGTCGGCTTGCATCCGGAAATTATTAAAATGCTGGGTCGATTAAAATATCGGACTTCGTACGGGCAAAATCAGTTGTCTCATTCGGTTGAGGTTGCTAAACTTTCATCGGTAATCGCATCCGAATTGGGTGCCAATGTGGAATTAGCCAGGTTGGGCGCATTGTTACATGATCTCGGGAAAGCGATGGATCATAATACCGAAGGGACTCATGCAAAAATCGGGGCGGAATTCGCGAAACGATACGGTGTAAATCCCAAAGCGATCAATATTATCGAATCTCATCACCATGAGGTTGATCAGGAAAGTGTTGAGGCAGTAATAGTGGAAGCGGCGGATGCGATTTCGGGCGCGAGACCGGGAGCCAGAAGAGAAGATCTTGAGCTTTATATCAAACGGCTGCGCGCTTTGGAAGAAATCGCAAATTCTCATAAAGGCGTACAAAATTCTTATGCAATTCAAGCGGGTCGCGAAATTCGCATTATTGTGACACCGGAGGAAGTAGACGATTTGGAAGCCACTTATTTGGCTCGCGATATCGCACATCAAGTCGAAGAAACCATGCAATATCCGGGGCAGATAAAGGTGACGGTCATCCGTGAAACGCGGGCTGTGGACTACGCAAAGTAGAAAACTGAAATCCGCTGACCATTAAAATAAAAAGGATCTTTCGATGTAGCTAACCGAGAGATCCTTTTCTTTCATACGAACTCGAAATCAAATCGTGTTCATCTTGCTTTTCGCATAAGCCAACTGCTTCAGCACCTGTTCGCTGGCTGTTCCTCCCCAGACGGCACGGGCATTGACGGCTGATTCCAACGAAAAAATCCGGAACAAATCGTTGTCGAATAAGGATGAAATTTCTTTCCAATCAGCCAAGGAGAGTTCAGTGAGTTTCAGATGCTTCGCCTCGGCACGTTTTACCACTTTCCCGACAATATGATGAGCTTCCCGGAAGGGGACGCCTTTTTTTACCAGGTAATCCGCGACATCCGTTGCGAAAGCCTGAGTATCGACAGCCTGACGGCAGCGATCGGCATTGACATGAAGTGTATCGACCACGCCGGTTAATACTTTCATCAACAGCAACGTGTTATCCCAGGATTGAAAGAACAGGACTTTATCTTCCTGAAGATCTTTGTCATATGCGGAGGGCAATCCTTTCAACGTCGAAAGCATCGCTTGCAGTAAGCCGATCTGGCTGCCGCATTTTCCGCGAATGAGTTCGAGTGAATCGGGATTTTTCTTTTGCGGCATCAGACTGGATCCGGTCGAATAGCGATCCGATAACGTGATAAAACCGAATTCCGTTGTGGAATAGAGAATCAACGCTTCCGCACATCGGCTCATATGCACAGCGATCATTGCCATTTCGTATAAAAAATCGCAGACAAAGTCCCGATCGGATACGGCATCCAGACTGTTGGGAGCGGGTTCGGAAAACCCCAAGTCCTTTGCCAGTTTGAATCGATCGATTGGCAGCGTGGATCCTGCCAAAGCCCCACATCCCAGCGGTGAGATATCCGCGTGACTCTGCGCTTCCGTTAATCGCTGTTTATCGCGTTCAAGCGCCCAAAAATGGGATAACCACCAATGGCTCAGTAAGATAGGTTGCGCTTGCTGAAAATGGGTATAACCGGGCAGGATCACTCCCATGTCTTGTTCGGCACGGTCGAGAAACGCATTTTGTAAAGTTTCGATTCCCGACTTCATTTCGGAAATATGATTTTTGATCCATAAACGGAAATCGGTAACCACCTGATCATTGCGACTGCGTCCGGTATGGATTTTTCCGCCGGCAGGTCCGATGATTTCGGTCAGCCTTCGTTCGACAGCCGTATGGATATCCTCGTCGGAAGATTTGAATTGAAAAGAGTCGTTCGAAAATTCTTCGGAAATCTGTTTCAACCCGGAAATGATTGAATCATATTCTGACCGGCTCAGAACGCCGGCTTCAAAAATTGCGTTTGCCCAAGCCAGACTTCCCTGAACATCTTCTTTCGCCATTCGTTGATCAATCCATAAAGAATTGTTCAGTTGAATCATCTCTCGATCCATTTCACTGTCCAATCTTCCGCCGGACCAAAGTGTTTGCTCTTTCATGAGAATTCCTTCCCGAAAAAATTCGGATCATTATTTTTCCGAACAACCTCAAATACGCCGGAATTCGGTTTACTTGTTTTCAATCTGTTGTTCCATCATTGCGCGAACCCTGTTGGGAAGTGTAAAGCAACGAATGAATCCGGTGGCATCTTTATGATCGTAAAGGGATACATCGCCGAAAGAAGCCATTCTTTCGCTGTAGAGACTGTATTTCGATTTTCTTCCGGCGGGAATGACGTTGCCTTTATACAGTTTCAACTTGACCGTACCGGTTGTCGTTTTATCAATCTCTTCGAAAAATTTGTTCATTGCGGCGCAAAGAGGAGTAAACCATTGCCCGTTATAAATCAATTCCGCATAACGAGATGCGACCACTTCTTTATAATGCTGGGAATCACGATCCAGCGTGATCGATTCCAATTCGGAATGAGCATAGTTTAGAATTGTCCCCCCGGGTGTCTCATAAAGCCCGTGAGATTTCATTCCGACCAAACGGTTTTCAACCATATCGCAGCGGCCGATACCATTTTTCCCGCCGATTTTGTTTAGTGTCTTTACAATATCCTTCGGTTTCATTCTTTCGCCGTTGACGGCAACCGGAGCGCCGGCATCAAACTCGATTTCTACGTATTCCGGTTTGTCCGGTGCTTTTTCCGGTGAGACGGTCAACACCCAAAACGATTCATCCGGCTCCGTTTCGATATTTTCGATCGGTCCGCCTTCATGCGAGATATGCCAAATATTCCGATCCCGGCTGAAGAGCTTCGGATTTTTTGCGGAATCCGGATAAGGGATATGTTTGCTGTCGAGATATTTAAGCAGATCTTCCCGTGAGGTAAAATCCCAAATCCGCCAAGGTGCGATTACTTTCAGGTTCGGATTCAGCGCAGCCACGGTATTCTCGAAGCGTACCTGATCATTTCCTTTACCGGTGCAGCCATGAGCAACGGCGTCGGCACCTTCTTTTTCGGCAATTTCGACCAACCATTTTGCGACAATCGGGCGGGCTATAGAAGTCCCGAGGTAGTATTTTTTCTCATAAACAGCGCCCGACTTGATCATCGGCCAAATGTAGTTTTCGCAAAGTTCATCCGTGAGATCTTTGACATATAATTTGGAAGCCCCGCTGGCTTTTGCCCGCTCTTCCAGTCCGTTTAATTCTTCTTCCTGTCCCACATCCGCACAAGCGCAAATAACTTCGCAATGATAGGTATCAATCAACCAAGGGATTATTGCGGAAGTATCCAAACCGCCTGAATAAGCTAAAACGACTTTTTTGATTTGATCTGACATATTGTTTCTCCTGAACGAAATAAATTTAATCAAAAAAAAGACCTTTGCCGATTCAGCAGAGGTCTTTTGTCTATCCGATCGTATGATTTAACCGAAACGTTCCGCTGAATACATTCCTGTAATGCGGCAGAGTCGTCGGATATAGAAAAAAACCGGTTGCTGACTTTTCATGACCGTTATTATAAATGAATCCGAAACCGGAAAAAGACAAATTTATAAAAATAGTGATTATTGCAAAAAAGTCCATCGAGATTTCTTTCGATGGACTTTCGAATTGTTTTCTGATTGACTCAGTTCAATAAGTCGGACAAATTAATCGGCGTTTCTTTTCCGGCATCCAGTAAACCGCTTTCCATATGAGGAGTCTTCATCCGTTCTTCTTCCTTGCCGAATCGGACCGTTTCACCTGTATCGAGAAGGGCTTCAACCGCCAATCCCAAGCTCTGCAACTCTTTGACCAGAACACGGAAGGAAGCCGGCAACCCGGGTTCCTGAATCGGTTTGCCTTTAACAATGGCTTCATAGGTGCTGACACGTCCCTGTATATCATCAGACTTGACCGTCAACATTTCTTGCAGCGTATATGCCGCGCCGTAGGCTTCCAGTGCCCAGACTTCCATTTCACCGAAACGTTGTCCGCCGAATTGAGCTTTTCCTCCCAGCGGTTGCTGCGTCACCAAACTGTATGGGCCTGTGGAACGGGCATGAACTTTATCTTCAACCAAGTGGTGCAGTTTCAGCATGGTCATAACGCCCACCGTGACCGGTTGATCGAAGGGCTCGCCGGATTTTGCATTCATCAATTTCTGCTTGCCGACGATCGGAACAGGGATTCCGGTTTTCAGGCTGATCTTTGCGGATTGATCTCGCAGTTCCTGCTCGGTTTCACCGGCTACTTTTTCCCCTTGTTCTTCAATCCAGATTCTCAAACAAGCTGAAATGGCATTCTGATCCTTCGGTAATACGGTCGGAGCATTCGGTTGCACATTTTCCCAGTCGATGATGGAGTCCGGATCATACCCTTTTTCTCGGAGCCATTCGGCAAAGACGACATGCTTTGCGTAAAACTCATTCAGGCTCATTTTGTAAAAGTCATAAGGTTTTCCGTTCAACCAGTTACTGATATACATCATACGGACTTCGTTGTCATCAACGACCTGTTCCGGATCATAATCTGTTTTTTTCAGCCAATCCCAAGCACGATTCTCGATATCTTTCCAAGCTTTGTCCAGCATCCAAGCACGAGCCAGCTCGGATTCGATTTCGTATTCGGTAGCGCCATCAAATACCGGAGTGATGGCACGGAATCCCAATTCTTTCGCCGCCCATCCCAAATGAACTTCCAATACCTGTCCGATGTTCATACGTCCGGGAACACCCAACGGATTGAGGATAATATCGACCGGCGTGCCATCTTCCAAATAAGGCATATCTTCGATCGGAACCACCCGAGAAACAACGCCTTTGTTTCCGTGACGTCCCGCCATTTTATCGCCTGCGGTTAATTTCCGGCGTTGAGCGACATAGACGCGAACCATGGTGTCCACACCGGCGGAAAGGTCACTGTTTTCCTCGCGGGTAAAAACTTTGACGTCCACAACTTTTCCGCGTTCGCCATGCGGCATTTTCAGGGATGTATCTTTGACATCCCGGGATTTTTCGCCGAAAATCGCCCGCAGCAGACGCTCTTCCGGAGTTAATTCTTTCTCCCCTTTAGGAGTGATTTTCCCGACCAAAATATCATTGGGACCGACTTCGGCACCGATTCGGATAATCCCGTTTTCGTCCAGGTCTTTGATGGCATCGTCACCCACATTCGGAATATCCCGTGTGATTTCTTCGGGACCAAGCTTGGTATCGCGGGCTTCCAATTCATACTTTTCAATATGAACGGAAGAGAATTTGTCATCCATTACCACTCTTTCGGAAATCAAGATGGCGTCTTCAAAGTTCCCGCCTTCCCAGGAGACGAAAGCCACGACCATATTTTGTCCTAAAGCCAATTGTCCTTCGACAGTCGAAGAGGAATCGGCCAGCACTTCATTTTTCTTGACTTTCTGTCCCTTGATTACCGCCGGACGTTGATCGATACAGGTACTCTGATTCGAACGTTGATATTTTCGCAGTTGGTGTGTATGCAGCATTCCGTTGTTATCCCGGACAATGATTTGGGTCGCATTGACCGAAACCACTTCGCCGTCTTCTTGAGAAGTCAAAACTTGACCGGAATCGACGGCCGCATATTTTTCCATTCCGGTGGAGACCAGCGGAATGTCCGGATTTACCAACGGAACGGCTTGCGCCTGCATGTTGGAACCCATCAGCGCACGGTTGGCATCGTCGTGTTCCAAGAACGGAATCAGCGCCGCGCTGACACCGACAACCTGCTGCGGAGAGACATCCATATAATCGATGGATTCGGGCGGATAGGTTGTGAAATCGGAATAATGGCGGCTTGCGATTGACTTTTCGTCAAACTCATGCCACTCATTGATTCGGGTATTAGACTGAGCGATGATGAATTTATCCTCCGCATCCGCTGAAAGATATTCGACATCATCCGAAATATACGGTGTAATGAAGATCACGGACTGATCGAGTTTCCGAATTTCCGGAATCATTTCTTCCGTAATCCGCTGACCTTTTTCGATAATGACTTTACCGTTTTTTGCGGTCAGTGTTTCCGTGACTTGCCGTCCGACCAACCTGTCGTCGGTCTTGGGTAGATTCCGATAGACGCGACGGTATGGAGTTTCGATGAAGCCGTATTCGTTGACTTTGGCAAAATTCGCCAACCGGCCGATCAGGCCGATGTTCGGACCTTCGGGAGTTTCAATTGGACAAATCCGGCCGTAATGGGTATGGTGGACGTCACGAACATCGAATCCGGCACGTTCCCGCCGCAGACCACCGGGGCCCAAAGCCGAAAGCGTTCGTTTATGGCGTAATTCGGCTAACGGATTCGTCTGATCCATGAACTGAGAAAGTTGAGAGGAACCGAAGAATTCTCTTAAAGCTGCCACAACCGGTCGAATATTGACTAAACTGACAGGTGTGACCCGTTCCTGATCGCGGATGGACATCCGCTCCTTGATAACCCGTTCCATTCGGCGCAATCCGATGCGCAGCTTATTAGAAATCAATTCACCGACTGTTTTGACACGACGGTTACCGAGGTGATCAATATCATCTTTTTCGACCATACCGTTGTTGATCATGATCAAATGGCGGACAAGACGGACGATATCCCATTTGGTAACATTCCGATGATTGTTCGGAATGTATTCGGTCAGATCCAGCTTTTGATTTAATTTATATCGTCCGACCCGTTCAAGGTCGTAATGGCGTTGATCGAAAAGTTGCTCTTCAACGTACTGTTTTGCGTTTTCTACCGTGACCGGATCACCGGGGCGCATCCGTTTGAAGAACTCAAGCAAAGCTGCCTGAGAAATGGACATGTTCGGATAATCTTTTTCCCAATCCGGTTCCTGTTTGAATGTCGACGGAATGTACATCCGATCCGGATTGTTATCCACATCGGCAAAAAGAGCCATGATTTCTTCGTCGGAACCGTTCTTGAGCGGTGAATCGCCCATGATCCCGTCATCGACTTCTGCAAGTGCCCTCAGGAAAATCGTAATCGGTACCGTTCGTTTTCGGTTGAACTTTAAAATCAGGTAATCATTCTTTCTGGTCTCAAATTCCATCCAGGCGCCGCGATCCGGAATCAATTTTGCCATTGCCAGCCGGTGCCCGGTGGTACGGTCGACGGGTGCTTCGAAGTAGACACCCGGAGATCGGATCAACTGAGATACGACAACCCGTTCCGAGCCGTTGATGATAAACGTCCCGTTTTCTGTCATTTCGGGGAAGTCGCCTAAAAATATATCCTGTTTCAGCGGTTCGGAGACATCCGCGCCGGCTAACAGTACCGTCACATATAGCGGAGTGGAGAAAGTGAGATCCCGTTCGACGCATTCTTCCACGGAATGTTTCGGTTCGCCGAACCAAAATTTCAAACCCCATTCTTCGGAGATGGGATCCTTACTCGGAAAGTAAAGTTTCATCCCTTTATTGAAAGATTCAATAGGGGAAATTTCATCAAGAAGTTCTGCGATGCCTTCTTTTTTTAATCGATTAAATGAATCCAATTGGATTTCGATTAAATCCGGCATTTCAGTTGCATTCGGAATCCTTGAATAGGATTTCGTTGCGTATTGCATGGTCATATAGGTAACCTCCTAATAAATTCATCTGGTCAGATGATCAATCAGGCGCATAGGAACGACCCGCCATGTAGATATTCTTACCAACGCAAAAGTTTATTTTATCACATCATTAATTCTGCTGCAATTTTTATCTGAAATTTCATGATGTGACAGATCCGTTTTCTTTTTGCCTGATAAAGAAAAACAGATATTAATTATTCGATGATATTAATCTTCCGCATAGCCGCACAAAGCCAATGCGCCGGGACCGGTGTTCAATCCTAAAACCGGACCGGTAATATTTACAATCAATTCAACCGGATGAAACTCATCCTGAATTTTTTTCGCCAGAGCTTCCGCTTCCGTGGCTACGTTGCCGTGTAAAACCGCAATGTGGAGGTTGCTATAACTTTTTAATCCGTCAAAGAATTTCTTATACAGCATCTCAACCACGTGTCGGTGGGTGCGTGCCAACCCGACCGCCTCCACAAGGCCGGATTGAAGGTTGACCGAAACCAATGGTTTTACCTGCAGCTTGCTGCCGACCCATTTGATCGCTCCGCCGATCCGCCCGCCTTTTTGGAGATACTCAAGCGACTCCAGGCTGATATACTGGACCAACCGTTCTCTTACCTGATTAATCCGGTTGAGAATTCCTTTGATATCCATTCCTTCCTCACGAGCACGAGCCGCTGCCAGCACTTGCCAGCCCAAAGACATCGTCGGACCTTTGGAATCTACGACATGAACAGGAATATTTACCAACTTTTCTGCTTGCACGGCATTTTGATAAGTACCGCTCATGGCTCCGCTGACAGTAAGCACAATGATTTCTGATGCTCCCTGTTCTGCGAGTTTTTCATAAGCTTGTTTAAAATCGGGAATCCCCACTTGAGAAGAAGTGGGACGTTCCGGATCCGAGATCAACCGTTGGTAAAATTCCTCAGGCTCCATATCTATTCGATCACGATATTGTTGATTGTCCCAAATGATCATCTGAGGAAGAACGACGATTCCATATTGTTTTATCAGCGATTCGGGAATATCGCATGTACTATCCGTAATAATTCCGATCAATTTTTTACTCCTGAAACAAAATATTTTTATTCCTTATTGATTTATTTTACTTTTATTCCAATCATAAAACGATAAATCAGTGTGTGGATCTGCATTTCAAATTTCAATAGTCAAGTAAAAATGACAAAAAAGGCAGGTCCTAAAAATTCGTTTTTACAATTCAAAACAAAGAAAGGAACTTCCAATGACAAAAGAAGCCAAGATAAGGATAACCATCGAAATCGGAAATAGCCAAAAGATATCAGCTGAATTCGTGATTCAATCGGGATTTTTTTTGGGCAACGAATGTCGGGAAATCCGTTGCAATTCGGATGAAAACTTGAGGCTGGCGGTCGAGATCCCTTGTGGATACTATCCTTTCTTATATCACGGAATTGGCTGATCATACCTTCAGGCATCAAGAGATCAAAGCAAAAGATCAGGTAAAATCTCGTGAATCAAGAAGGAAGAAATCGAAAGTCGCTGAGTCTTGCGGACAGCAGGCTGCTTTTTTTATTCTGAACGCCGGAAAAGCTTCCGTTCCATATTTCGATCTTTACAGGAATATAAGTTACTCGGAAACTATTTCCTAAATTATTTCCATGGGAATTTGAAACAGATACATTCGCGATACTCATATTCACAAGGTCTTAAGTTGTTTGAGGCAGCCGTTAAGGAATATGGTCCTTTGTTTACATTGGAGCAGATCAAGCCGCTTGCCAACACAATGAATTGAAAGAAGAAGCAACTATTCGAAATTATTGAATAGTTCAAACAGAAGGAGAACGAACAGTAACATAAAATATAGATCTTTATAATTTAGATTCCATTATTGATTCTGGCAACCGAGTGAACAGTCTTAAAACGACCCAGTTCCATATTTAGCCCGCATAAACACTACGCGAGTTCATTGTCAAAGGATGTTTACTTGACGATGAACGCCTTAAGCAAAATAGACGTTTTGGACCAAATTGCTCTGACGAGTTGTCTGAACAGATTCGAAAGATACGAGCCAGTGAACGCGATTCTTAGTATCTGTTTCAAATTTCTGTGGAAATCATTAACGAAAGAAGTTCCGAATGAATTATCTTTCTGAAAAGGTTGAAATAAGGAATGAAAGCTTTTCCGGCCTTTAGGTGGTGAAAGGGAGGAATAATCAAAAGTTTTCGTTTTCTTGTTCAGGTAATCGTTAATTTCCGCTGACCGCAGACAGGTTGGTTGCGCCATTATCACACAATTCCACTCCATCATTTTCTCGTCTCGTCGCTGATATTTCTCCAACCCGAATAGACCAACTACCGGTTTCCACCTTTTCCTTTATATACCCGCTGCGTGACCTTTACTTCTCCGCATTCCATCGTTAAAATTCGCATCTCTCACCCAACAATTTCGAGTCCCTTGGCTTATTCCTTCCGTATCTGAATCTAAAACCGCCTCGCCCGCCATCTCCCCCATTTATCTCAGAATTTCCATCATCCGTTGCTCAAAATGGTTCGAACGAATCCGTGATTCGGCTGTTTTCTTTTGGATATTTTCGATTTCGATGGTTATTTTTATCTTGACATCTTGTTTCATTGGAAGTTCCTTTTTTAGATATTTCATCCTGACGATAGGGATTTAAGACGCAGACTTAAATTTAATAACCATAAAATTCGGGAAAATGGACTTCCTTGACGCCACTTGATCCCATAACGCAGACTAACTAAACATATCATGGCATGGATTTCATAGGAGGTTTTTCGAATCAATCGCTTCCATCATAAAAAGCGAAATCGATGCAAATCGAGCGCAGGTTTCGCAAATGTTGCCGGATTAGAAGAGTCGAATTGGAAATGCAAAATTTAGGCTCTATCGCTGCTCATTTTATACCTAAATACGAAAATGGCAATTCCATAGACAATCAGCGAATAAGCAAGCACGATCGATAAATGCGGCAAAATATCCACATATTTTCCTTCAATCGCCAACCGAGCTGTTTCTGCAGCATGGAAAAACGGTAAGAAATGGGAAACCGTCCTGAATCCGCCGCCGATCAGGTCAATCGGGATCCAAGTTCCGGAAAACCAACCTGCGATGTTCGTAAGTAATGCGCCACAAATCCCACCGACTGCTTTATCGTTCATTATGCTACCGCACAACAAGCCCACCCCTACAAATAAAATTGAAATCGGCACGAGGACAAAAACTGCGAGGAACGTATTTATCGTAAGCGGTAAGCCGATGAAAGAAGCAGCTATCAGTGTGATACTCGATTGAACGACTGCAAATAGGATCATCGGCAGGGTGTATCCCATAATGAAGTCAAATGAGCGCATTGGAGAGCTGAATAAGCGCATAAGAAATGACGAAGTTCTGTCTTTCGCAAGCAGTGTTCCGGAAAAAAGCGCTAAAAACACGGTTCCAAACATGGCAATGCCCGGAGCAATTCGTTTCGTCTCGAACATTGTGTTGTTTGCTTCAGGAGGAATTGCCGTATTAATTATGGAAAATAAAAACATCAATATGAGCGGAAACCCCAATCCAAAAAATAGATTGATCGGGTCACGCAGAATTTCTTTCCCATTTCGTTTTGAGAAAATGTAAGCTCTCATCGTACACCTTTTGCGAGGATAACAAATGCATCTTCAAATTTGTTTGTGTTTGTCTGCTCCATCAATTCGGAGACCGTACCGGTGGCGAGTAATTTTCCGCTTGACATAATCCCAATTCGATCGGAAAGTTCTTCAACCTCTTCCATATAATGCGTCGTAAGAATTATCGTAACTTTCCCTTTTAATGATTTAATCGTTGACCATAATTCACGTCGTGCCAACACGTCAAGTCCGAGAGTCGGTTCATCCAAGAATAGAATTTGCGGTTCGGATATCAAAGCCATAGCGATACTGAGTCGTCTTTGTAAGCCACCGGATAAAGCTTTTACCTTTTTCGTCATTAAATTGTCCAATTCGAATCTATTTGCCATGCAGATAGAGTTCTGGTGAGCGGTTTTCTTGTCTTGTCCATAAATACCGGCGATGAGTTCAAGATTTTCACGGATAGTAAGATTCGGAGCAATCGCTGTTTCCTGTGGTGAGATATTTGTCTTTTGTTTAATCGATAATGGCTTAGAGATAATGCTGTCACCGAGCAGAATAGCATCTCCGCCGGTTGGACGTGTCAGACAAGAAAGCATTTTAATGGTTGTGGTCTTTCCTGCTCCGTTCAGACCGAGCAAGGCAAACAACTCACCTTTATTGACAGAAATATTGAGATTGTCTACAGCAGTTATTTTGCCATACTTTTTTGTCAGACCAACAGTTTGTATAGCGATCATTATTCTGTATCCTGATCAGGCAAGGAATCTCCGAAGACTTCCGCAAGTTTCAGTATGACATCTTTGGGAGGAATCGCTATTCCTCGTTTTTTATCGCCAAGCAAAATCAATGTATCGCCGGGCGAGATATTGAAAATTTCACGTGCTTCTTTGGGAATTACAATTTGTCCCTTTTCTCCCACTTTTACTGTCCATGCGTATTTTCCTTTTGGAGCGCTCATGATTGCCTGCCTCTTTTATGATTAGTAAGAATAGTATAATAAGTATGAATAGTATAACTATTCATACAATTTTGTCAAGTATAAAAATGAAGAATTGATCGGGATAAAATCGGGAATTGATTTTATATAAAGAATATGATTTGTTTAAAAGAATGAACTACGAATAGGATTAATCAAAACGGCAAAAGATAGAAAGAGTACCTTTGGAGGGAACAAGGAAAAAAGATTTCAATTTAGGTTCAGACAGCTGCGGATAGTGCAGATCATAGTCAATGAAACCTATTTTTCCCGGATACAATCGATAGGGAAGTATAGCCAGACGGAGAAATGTCAAGAAAGGAATAAAATACCATGTTGTTGGAAGATGATGCGATAGTGTTGTTTCAGGGGGACAGCGTAACCGATGCGGGAAGCGATTATACGGATGAAACCGATTTGGGAACGGGCTATCCCATGATGGCGGCATCTTATTTTTCCGCTACCTATCCGGAGAAGGGCGTGAAGTTTATAAACAAAGGAATCAGCGGAAATAGGGTAAGAGATTTAAAAGAACGATGGACGACGGATTGCATCGACAGAAAACCCACATGGGTATCGATACTGATCGGGATAAACGATTGTTGGAGACGATATGACAGCGACGACCCGACGCCGAAAGAAAATTTTGAGGCCGATTATCGCTATATTTTGCGGCAAACAAGAGATAAACTTCATGCGAAACTCATTTTATGTGAGCCGTTTGTCTTACCTGTGTCTGAAGATAGGGAAGCATGGCGAGAAGACTTGGATCCAAAGATATCTGTGGTAAGAAAACTGGCGGCGGAATTTAACGCCATATTCTTACCGCTTGACGGAATATTCGCCCAGGCAGCGGCTAAGAGGGAAGCGAATTTTTGGTTGCCGGACGGCGTACATCCCTCGCTTGCCGGACATGCGCTTATCGCAAAGAACTGGTTACAAGCCGTGGAAGCTTTATAAATA
>ERZ795058.538-NODE-538-length-58194-cov-25.749187_pt1 | contig 58194 bp, 57 predicted proteins | sample MGYA00375142_ERZ795058 | MGnify/ENA primary metagenome ERZ795058 (study PRJEB30187, sample SAMN05720210) | activated sludge metagenome | isolation source: anaerobic digester from wastewater treatment plant | place: Japan | collected 2015-04-20 ... | reverse complement strand
GCTATGGCTTCGAGCGGTTGTTCCTGATCGCTTTGGTGCTCTATTCGGCGGGCCTGGTCGCTCTCGTGACGGCATACCGGCGGATCACCGGTGTCTGGTCAACGAACTGGAGCCGAATCGGCGGTCGGCGCTACGCAGTCACCCTCGTCGTCGTGCTGTTGGCCTGCCTCGGCCTCTCGAACGCTGCCCGAACGGGCGCCGTCCCGTGGTGGTGGGCCCTGATCGCGGGAGCAGTGTGCGGACTGGCCTTTCTCTGGGTGGGGCCGCGGGTCGATGCGGCCTTGCGCTCCGCTCTCCGGGAGAGCAAGTGAAGCGCCCGGCACCGGCCCTCGACGTGGTGCTCCTGGAGCCGAAACGGCTGCAGATCTGCGGCGCTCTCGGGGTCGTCGACGAGGTCGAGTTCGCCACGTTGCGCGACCTGCTGGGGGTGGCCGACTCGGTGATGTCCAAGCACCTCAAGACCTTGGACGAGGCCGGATATGTCTCGACGAGCAAGCAGAAGGCCGACACGGGCCGGCCGCGAACCTGGATCAAACTGACCTCCAAGGGCCGCTCGGCCTTCCTCGGGCACGTCGCCGAACTACGCCGCTTGGCCCAGGACGTGGCCGCACCGACCTCCTGAGGCGCGGATGCGAGTATTCTCGGTCGGTCCGGCACTGCTCCCGCGGGGGAGCCGGCCGGGTGACCACACGGCATACCGATCCAGGAAGCAGGCGTAAGCGACGATGAGCGACACCGCACCCACCACGGGGACCACGCGGGTCAAGCGGGGGATGGCCGAGATGCTCAAGGGCGGCGTCATCATGGACGTCGTTACCCCGGATCAGGCCAAGATCGCCGAGGACGCCGGCGCCGTCGCCGTCATGGCGCTGGAGCGGGTCCCGGCCGACATCCGGGCTCAGGGCGGCGTGTCGCGGATGAGCGACCCCGACATGATCGACGGGATCATCGCGGCGGTGTCGATCCCGGTGATGGCCAAGGCCCGGATCGGTCACTTCGTCGAGGCGCAGGTGCTGCAGAGCCTGGGCGTCGACTACATCGACGAGTCCGAGGTGCTGACCCCGGCCGACTACACCAACCACATCGACAAGTGGGCGTTCAACGTCCCGTTCGTGTGCGGGGCGACCAACCTCGGCGAGGCGCTGCGCCGGATCACCGAGGGCGCGGCGATGATCCGCTCGAAGGGTGAGGCGGGCACGGGTGACGTGTCCAACGCGACGACCCACATGCGTCAGATCCGCGGCGAGATCAACCGGCTGCGGTCGATGACCCAGGACGAGTTGTATGTCGCGGCGAAGGAGTTGCAGGCGCCGTATGACTTGGTCAAGGAAGTGGCTCTGGCCGGCAAGCTGCCCGTCGTGCTGTTCACCGCCGGTGGCATCGCCACCCCGGCTGACGCGGCGATGATGATGCAGCTGGGTGCCGAGGGTGTCTTCGTCGGCTCGGGCATCTTCAAGTCGGGCAACCCCGCGCAGCGGGCCGAGGCCATCGTCAAGGCGACGACGTTCTACAACGACGCTGACGTCATCGCCAAGGTGTCGCGCGGTCTGGGTGAGGCCATGGTCGGCATCAACGTCGAAGAGCTTCCGCAGTCCCACCGCCTCGCCGAGCGCGGCTGGTAGACCCTCGGTGCGGCTCGCGAACCGACCCCAACCTGGGCGGGCGCTGATGTGATGGTCACGGTGATTGTTCCGATGGCGGATCACTGGGTCTCCAACACGCTCACAGTGGTGGGTATCCTGGCCGCCGCGGCGTTCAGCGTCTGGTTGGCGTGGTTCGGTTGGTCGCGCTTTCTCCCGGTCGCGGCGGAGCTGCGACAGCGCGAACGGGCCGCCCAGATCCCGCCGTCGGCAGAGCGTTCCACGGTGAACGCGACTTTCGACGTGCTCGCCTTCAACGCACGCCTGCCAGTGCGGCGGCCTCGGCACCTCGCCCTGGCCGACGGCTGGCTCACCTTCACCGTTCCAGGCCACTCGCGGCCCACCCTGCAGGTCGCGGCCGAACACTTATGGATGCAGATCGACGAGAAGGATCGACTGCTGGTCTACGGACCCTCGATCGCCAGGATCACCATCTCAAGGGTGGCGGACGTCGATGGTGCTCTCCAGTCCCGACCGATAGACGACAGCCCGCTGGTGGCCACCCTCGCGGCGAACGGTGTCCGCGTTCCCTTGGGCAGCCGGCCACGGCTCCCTCAAGGACCCAAGCCGGAACGAGCCAACCTCACCGCACTCCGTCGCCGTGGCCCCTCGTGGCCCTGGGCGCACCGCCCGTCGAGATAGCCTGGCTGGTTGTGACTACCGCAGCGACCATTGGCGTCCTCGCGTTGCAGGGCGATGTCCGAGAGCACGTCCATGCCCTGGAGGCGGTTGGCGCGACCGCCGTGCCGGTCAAGCTCGAGAGCGAGCTGCACGGCATACAGGGCATCGTGCTTCCGGGCGGGGAGTCCACGGTCATCGACAAACTGCTGCGCTCCTTTGGGCTGTTCGAGCCGTTGCGGGATCGGCTGCGCGGCGGGCTACCCGCCTACGGCTCCTGTGCCGGGATGATCCTGCTCGCGGACCGGGTGACCGACGCGACGGCCGATCAGCAGACCCTCGGCGGGATCGACATGACGGTGCGGCGCAACGCATTCGGCCGTCAGGTCGACTCGTTCGAGCAGGACGTCGGGTATGCCGATTGGTCGGCTCCCGTGCACGCCGTCTTCATCCGCGCGCCCTGGGTCGAGCAGGTCGGGGAGTCGGTGGAGGTGCTGGCCCGGGTCGATGGCGGGCGCGCCGACGGGCGGATCGTCGCCGTGCGCCACGGCGCGCTTCTGGCGACCTCGTTCCACCCTGAGGTGACCGGCGACCACCGAGTCCACGCCCAGTTCGTCGACATGGTGCGCGAGCGCGGCTGAGTCGGCGGATAGGATCGACAGGTTCCGACGCACGAGAATCCGAGGATGGGGTCATGAGCGGTCACTCCAAGTGGGCGACCACGAAGCACAAGAAGGCGGCGATCGACGCCAAGCGCGGCAAGTTGTTCGCCAAGCTCATCAAGAACATCGAGGTGGCGGCCCGCACCGGCGGCGGCGACCCCCTCGGCAACCCCACCCTCTGGGACGCCATCTACAAGGCGAAGAAGTCGTCGGTCCCCAACGACAACATCGACCGCGCGGTCAAGCGCGGTTCGGGTGCTGAAGCCGGGGGAGCGGAGTACAAGGAGATCACCTACGAGGGCTACGCCCCCAACGGTGTTGCCCTCTACATCCAGTGCCTCACCGACAACCGCAACCGTGCCGCCGCCGAGGTGCGCACCGCTCTCACGCGCAACGGCGGCAACCTCGCCGACCCCGGCTCGGTGGCCTACATGTTCACCCGCAAGGGCGTCGTCATCGTCCCCAAGGGCAGCCACACCGAGGACACGCTCCTCGAGGTGGTCCTCGACGTGGGCGCCGAGGAGATCAACGACCTCGGTGAGGCGTTCGAGATCGTGTCGGAGGCCAGTGACTTCGTCGAGGTCCGCAAGGCGCTGCAGGCGGCCGGCATCGACTACGACTCGGCCGAGGCGACCTTCATCCCCAGCGTCGAGGTGCCGCTGGATCTTGAGGGTGCGCGCAAGATGATGCGGGTGATCGACGCGTTGGAGGACTCTGACGACGTGCAGAACGTCTATGCCAACGGCGACATCAGCGACGAGGTTCTCGCTCAGCTCGACGAGGAGTAAAGCCCTTCTCGGCCCTCCGCCGGCGCACCCACCGATGCCGGGCACTAACCCCGCACGATGGCGTCCAACTCGACCTCGATGACCCAGCGGGGGTCCAGCAGCGCAGCGACAACGACCATCGTCGAAGCCGGTCGCACGTCGCTGAAGATCTCGCCGTGGGCCTCTGCTGCCACCTCGGCGACCTCGGTCGTCGTCAGGTAGGTGCGGGTTCGCACGACGTCCTGCGGTCGGCCCCCCAGCTGTGACAGGGCGGTGAGCGCGATCGCCCAGGCACGTCTGGCCTGGACGAGCGGGTCCGGGTCGACGCTGCCGTCCGGCCAGACGGGGGCCGTGCCCGCGATGGCGATGACCTCGCCGTCGCGCAATCCCCGGCTGAAACCGATGGTTGCCTCGAACGGTGATCCGGATGACGCGCGCTGCCGCCCGCCGGTCGACTTAGTGCTCATGGCAGTGATTCTCCGGCACGTCGGAGGCCTCGGCGCACCCCGTCCCGGCGCGTCGCGAAAGGAGCCACCGGCCCCAACGGGGTAGCGTGACTCCCGAACACGTGTTCGCACCAGACATGGGAGGTATGCCGTGCGCGTCCTGGGCGTCGACCCGGGCCTGACCCGGTGCGGGGTCGGTGTCGTCGAGGGCGACCTCGGCCGCCGACTGGCCATGGTCGATGTCACCGTCGTGCGCAGCGACTCCAAGACCCCGACGCCCGAGCGCCTATTGGCGCTCGACCTGGCCCTCACCGAGTTGGTCGGCCGACACCGCCCGGATGCCATCGCCGTCGAGCGGGTTTTCGCCGACGTCAACGTCCTGTCGGTCATGGGGACCGCGCAGGCCTCGGCGGTGGCGATGCTCGTCGCGGCGCGGCACGGCATACCCGTCTATTTGCACACCCCGACCGAGGTGAAGGCGGCAGTCACCGGCAGCGGCCGCGCCGAAAAGGCGCAGGTGACGGCCATGGTGACCCGGCTGCTTCGGCTGCCGACCGCACCCACCCCGGCCGACGCCGCCGACGCCCTCGCCCTGGCGATCTGCCACCTGTGGCGCGGCGCGGCGACCAACCGGATCGAGCAGGCCGCGGCGACCGTCCGGGCCCAGCAGGCTGCCGCACTGGCAGGAAGGACCGGCCGATGATCGCCTCCGTCCGTGGCGAGGTCAGCCACGTCGGCTTGGACAACGTCGTCGTCGAAGTGGGCGGCGTCGGGGTGCTCGTGCACGTCACGCCCGCCACCGCGGCGACCCTGCGGACCGGCAGCACGGCATACCTCGCGACCTCGCTCGTCGTGCGCGAGGACTCGCTGACGCTCTATGGCTTCGCCGACGCAGACGGCCGCTCGGTCTTCGAAACCGTCCAGACGGTGACCGGTGTGGGGCCGCGACTCGCGCTGGCGATGCTTGCCGTCCATAGCCCTGACGGCATCCGTGCCGCCGTCGCCTCAGGCGACCTCACCGCGCTGATGAAGGTGCCCGGCATCGGCCGCAAGGGTGCCGAGCGGCTGGTGCTCGAGCTTCGCGACAAGATGGGTATGCCGTCCGGCCCGGTCGGCAGCCCGACCGCCGCCGCTGCGGGCCCCGACTGGGCACACCAGGTCCGCGAGGCCTTGGTCGGCCTCGGATGGTCGGCCAAGCAGGCCGAAGACACCGTCGAGGCGATCACGCCCGAGGCCGGTGAGCGGCCCGACGTGTCGGGGCTGCTGCGCACCGCCCTGCAACGGTTGGCCCGCACGTGACCGCGAGTGACGACCCCACCGAGACGGACGGTCCCGGAGGCCCGACCTGGGCCGACGGGTCGTGGGAGGCGACGGCGCGAGTCGTCGACCCCAGCGGCCTGGACCGTGAGCGCCAGGTCGAGGCTGCCTTGCGCCCCCGGCGCCTGGCCGAGTTCCCTGGGCAGACGCGGGTGCGCGACCAGTTGGCCCTCGTCCTTGAGGCCGCGCGTCGCCGTGGCACGCCGCCGGACCACGTGCTGCTCTCCGGGCCTCCTGGCCTGGGCAAGACCACCCTGGCGATGATCATCGCGGCCGAGCTCGAGCAACCGATCCGGGTGACGTCGGGGCCGGCCATCCAACACGCCGGTGACCTGGCCTCGATCCTCTCCTCGCTGGCCGAGGGTGAGGTGCTCTTCCTCGACGAGATCCACCGGATGTCCCGCGCAGCCGAGGAGATGCTCTATCTGGCGATGGAGGACTTCCGGGTCGACATCGTCGTCGGAAAGGGTCCGGGGGCGACGGCCATCCCGTTGGAGTTGCCGCCGTTCACCGTCGTCGGCGCGACGACCCGCTCCGGGCTGCTGCCGGCTCCGCTGCGCGACCGATTCGGCTTCACCGGGCACTTGGACTTCTACGAGACGGCCGATCTGGTGACGATCCTGCGCCGTTCGGCCCGGTTGCTCGACGTGCGTGCCGAGGACGCCGGGATCGAGGAGATCGCCAAGCGGTCCCGCGGCACACCTCGGATCGCCAACCGCCTGCTACGCCGCGTGCGTGACTGGGCGCAGATCCACGGTCAGGACGTCGTCGACCTTGACGCGGCCCACGAGGCGCTGGCCCTCTTCGACGTCGACGTCCGCGGCTTGGACCGGCTCGACCGGGCCGTGCTCGACGCGCTGTGCCGGCGCTTCGGCGGCGGTCCGGTCGGAGTGGCCAACCTCGCCGTTGCCGTGGGGGAGGAGGCCGACACCGTCGAGACGGTCGCCGAACCGTTCCTCGTGCGGGAAGGGCTCATCGTCCGGACGTCCCGTGGCCGGGCTGCGACCGCCCTGGCGTGGGAGCACCTCGGCCTCGCCCCGCCGAGCCAAGCGGCGGCATACCAGGCGTCGTTGCTGACCCCCGACGACGTCGGTCGTTTCGGCACCTGAGGCGTATGCCGCGTGCTTTCCGGCGCGGCTGGTTCGCCTGGGGCCGGTTGATAGGCCAGAATGGGACGCTGGTCTGCCTGTTCGGCAGTGGCGTGCTTCACCGGTGATAAAGGTAACGACGAGACATGACGAGCAACGACCTCAGTTCGCTGCTGTTCTTTGCGATCCCCGTGGGCTTCATCGCCTACATCTTCCTCGGCCAGCGCAAGCGGGTCCGCGCCATGCAGGCGATGCAGGCATCGATCGTTGTCGGTGAGGAGGTGCGGACCACCTCGGGCCTCTTCGGTCGAGTCACCGCGCTGACCGACTCGGAGATCCACCTGGAGGTGGCCCCCGGAGTCGTCGTGAGGTTCGACCGCCGCGCCGTGGACGCCCGCACGTCCGGTGCTGCGCCGTCGTCGAGTAACGGGCCGGCCGACGCCCCGGCCCAGGGCGAGTGAGGGAACCAGTCATGGCATTGAACCCCCGGACGCGCGGGCCCCGTCGCACCCTGTGGACCTTCGCGGCGATCATCATCGCCCTCTTCGTGCTCATCTTCTCGGTCAACCGCTGGGGGACCGGGCAGTTGACGCCCAAGCTCGGCCTCGACCTCGAGGGCGGCACCCAGATGGTTCTCGAGCCGGTGCTGGCCGACCCCAACGCTGAGGTGAGCTCCGGGCAGCTCGAGAAGGCCCGCGACATCATCGCCCAGCGGGTCGACTCCAACGGCGTCGCCGAAGCCGAAGTGTCGACCCAGGGCGGGCGGAACATCGTCATCTCGATCCCCGGTCAGCCCGACGCCAAGACGCTCGACCAGATCCGCAAGCCGTCGCAGTTGCGCTTCCGCGCTGTTCTTGTGACCGGGTCCGGCATTCCCGCCACCGTCACGACGCCCACTTCGACGGCCACCGGGACGCAGACGAGCGAGCCGACCGCGACGACGCCCAAGCCGGTCTTCACCATGGACCCGGCCCCCACGGCGACGAGCCCGGCCACGAGCGGCAACGCCGTCGTTCCGCCCGCGTTGGTCTCCGATACATCACCGACGACTCCGGCCGCTACGTCCACGGCCACAGCGACAGCGGCGGCCACCCCGACGCCGGCCAACGCCTCCGACCTGGCCTGGATCACGCCCGAGATCGAGGCGGAGTTCACGGCCCTCGACTGCACCAAGGCCGGCGCGATCAACGACTTCGTTGACGACCCGGCCAAGCCGCTGGTCACCTGCTCGACGGACCGGGTCGAGAAGTACATCCTCGGTCCCGTTGAGCTCGACGGCACCGACATCGCCGACGCGACGTCGGGCTACCAGTCGGGCAACAACGGTCAACCGACCAACATCGTCGAGGTTCGGCTGAACTTCACCGGTGAGGGCGGCCAGAAGTTCGCCAACGTGACCACCCGGCTCTACGCGCTGCAGGCCGCCGACCAGACCCGCAACCGGTTCGCCATCGTCCTGGACAAGCAGGTCATCTCGGCGCCGTCCACCAACGCCGTCATCGCCAACGGCCAGGCCTCGATCACCGGGAACTTCACGATCGAGTCGGCCCGCTCGCTGGCCCAGCAGTTGAAGTTCGGTGCGCTGCCCATGTCGTTCGCCCTGCAGACGCAGGACGACATCAGCCCCACCCTCGGCAAGGAGCAGCTCGGGTTGGGCCTGCTGGCCGGCCTCATCGGCCTGCTGCTCGTCGTTGGCTATTCGCTCTTCCAGTACCGACTGCTTGGTTTGGTCACGGTGGCCTCGCTGATCGTGGCGGCCGTGCTCACCTACGGGGTGCTCACCCTGCTGGGTTGGTCGCACAACTTCCGCCTGACGATGGCCGGCGTGACCGGTGTCATCGTCGCCATCGGTGTTACCGCAGACTCGTTCATCGTCTACTTCGAGCGAGTCCGTGACGAGGTTCGTGAGGGACGACCCTTGGTCACGGCCGTCGACTCGGGTTGGCGGCGGGCTCGGCGCACGATTTTGGCGGCCGACGGCGTCAACCTGCTCGCGGCCACCGTGCTCTACCTGCTCGCGGCCAGCAACGTCCGCGGCTTCGCCTTCACGCTGGGCGTCACCACCCTCATCGACCTCGCCGTGGTGTTCCTCTTCACCCACCCGCTGGTGTCGATCCTGGCGCACACCAAGTTCTTCGGTGGCGGACACCCGTGGTCCGGCCTTGACCCCGAGCGACTCGGCGCCAAGACGACCCAGCCGAGGTATGCCGGTGCCGGTCGTTTCACCGGCACCCCGGTCCGCACCGCTGCGGCTAAGGAGGCGAAGGCCTGATGATCAACTTCTCGCAGTTCGGCAACGACCTCTACACCGGCCGTCGGTCGATCGACTTCATCGGCCGCCAACGTCGTTGGTACACCTTCTCGGGCATCCTCATCGTGCTGGCCCTCGTCGGCATGTTCGCTCGCGGCCTGAACTTCGGCATCGAGTTCAGTGGCGGTTCGGAGTTCCGGCTGACCGGAGTCAGCGACACCAGCAACTACGAGGACAAGGCCAAGGCGGCCGTCAGCGAGGCCGGGATGGGCGGCAACGTCCTGGCCAGCGTCATCGGCGGAGCGACCGTGCGGGTCCAGACCGAGGCCGCCGGCGAGCACAACGAAGCCGCCAAGGCCGCCCTGGCCAAGGCGTTCAACGTTGACCAGACCACTGTCTCGGCATCGCTCATCGGGCCGTCCTGGGGACAGTCGGTGAGCCAGAAGGCCGTCCAAGCCCTCATCACCTTCTTGCTGCTGGTCGCGCTCGTCATGGCGATCTACTTCCGCACCTGGAAGATGGCCGTGGCGGGCCTGGTCGCCCTGCTTCACGACCTCATCATCACGGTCGGGATCTATGCCCTCTTCGGCTTCGAGATCACCCCGGCGTCGATGATCGGCTTCCTCACCATCCTCGGTTACTCCCTTTATGACACCGTCGTGGTCTTCGACAAGGTGCGGGAGAACACCGCCGACGCGATCGGCAGCCGCCGGTTCTCCTACGTCCAGGCAGCCAACCTCGCGGTCAACCAGACGCTCGTGCGGTCGATCAACACGACGGTCGTCGCCCTGCTGCCGATCTTCGCCATCCTCATGGTCGGGGTGACCAAGCTCGGCCCAGGCACGCTGCTTGACCTGTCCCTGGCGCTGTTCGTCGGTATCGCCGTCGGTGCCTACTCGTCGATCTTCATCGCCACGCCGCTGCTGGTCGACCTGCGGCGCGGCGAGCCCGCCCTGCAGGAGTTGGCCAAGCACGCGGCCAAGGTCCAGGCCAAGGACGAGGCTCTGGTGACCCCTGCGGGCGCCAAGATCGCCGACGCCGAGGTGAGCGGGCGGCATACCGGAGTCATCGCCGACGCGCCCGTCGACGACGTCGACGCGGTTGGCCGACCGGTCCACAAGTGGGCGGCCACCGGGCCGCGCAACCAGCCCAAGCGCCCGCCGCGGTCGCGCCGCTGACGATGAGCGACGAGCAGATTCGCCAGTTGGTCCTCGACCACCTGCGGGACATCCCGGACTTCCCGAAGCCGGGGGTGTTGTTCAAGGACTTCACCCCGCTGCTCGCCGACGGCGACGCGCTGCGGGCGGTCGCTGATCACCTCGCGCAGCGGTATGCCGGTCGCGTGGACGCCGTCGTCGGGATCGAGGCGCGGGGGTTCATCCTCGGCGCCGCGACGGCATACGCGATGGGTGTGGGGTTCGTGCCCGTGCGCAAGGCGGGGAAGCTGCCGGGGGAGACCTACGAAGCGACCTACACGCTGGAGTACGGCACCGCGACCCTGGAGATCCACGTCGATGCGTTCGTCGAGGGTCAGCGGGTGTTGATCATGGACGACGTGCTGGCGACCGGCGGCACGGCTGCGGCCACGTGTGAGCTCGTGGAGCGGGCCGGTGGCCAGGTCGTCGCCGTCGATGTCGTCCTCGAGATCGGCGGATTCAACGGGCGGGACGCCCTGGTCGGCCGCGAGGTCGTCTCTCTCCTCGTCGACTGACTCCCACCCGGCGGAGGGCGGCGGGAGAGGTCGTCATGGGTGACTACACTTCGGACATGACCGACCAGGTCGCTCGCACCGACCCGGCCCTGGCGACCGTCACGGTCCCCGGCGCCGGACTCACGGGTGCGCCTCCGACCGGGCCACAGCCGAGGTTGCGCGATCGCCTGGCGCGGCTGGGGACACCCCGAGCCCCCGTCAACATGGCCCTTGAGCCGATCCTGCAGAGCCTGCGTGAGCACCACCCCAAGGCTGAGGTCGCGCTGCTGCAGCGGGCCTTCGAGGTCGCCGAGCGAGCCCATCAGGGGCAGACCAGGCGCAGCGGCGACGACTACATCACCCACCCGCTGTCGGTGACCCAGATCCTTGCCGACCTCGGGTTGACCCCGCCCACGCTGGCGGCGGCGCTGTTGCACGACACGGTGGAGGACACGGACTACAGCCTCGAGGACCTCCGCCGCGACTTCGGTGACGAGATCGCGCAACTGGTCGACGGCGTGACCAAGCTCGACAAGGTGACCTGGGGCGAGGCGGCCAAGGCCGAAACGGTCCGCAAGATGGTCGTCGCGATGGCCCGTGACATCCGGGTGCTCGTCATCAAGCTCGCCGACCGGCTGCACAATGCCCGCACCTGGAAATACGTTTCCCGAGAGTCGGCGTCCGCCAAGGCCCAGGAGACGTTGGAGATCTACGCCCCGCTGGCGCATCGGCTGGGCATGAACACCATCAAGTGGGAGTTGGAGGACCTGGCCTTCCAGGCGCTCTACCCCAAGATGTACGACGAGATCGTCGACCTCGTGGCCGCTCGCGCCCCCGCGCGGGAGGAGTTCCTCGCCAGGGTCTGTTCGGAGGTCGCCGAGGACCTCAAGGTGGCCGGGATCAAGGCGACGGTCACCGGTCGGCCCAAGCACTACTACTCCGTCTACCAGAAGATGATCGTGCGCGGGCGCGACTTCGAGGAGATCTACGACCTGGTCGGCGTGCGGGTGCTCGTCGAGACGGTGCGCGACTGTTACGGCGCGCTCGGGTCGCTGCACGCGCGGTGGAACCCGGTGCCGGGCCGGTTCAAGGACTACATCGCGATCCCGAAGTTCAACATGTACCAGTCCCTGCACACCACGGTCATCGGGCCGCAGGGCAAGCCGGTCGAGATCCAGATCCGCACCCACACGATGCACCGACGGGCCGAATACGGCGTGGCGGCGCACTACAAGTACAAAGAAGACCACAAGCGCGGCGGTCGCGGCGCTCCCGTCGAGTCCGACTCGCTCGCCGAGACCGCCTGGCTGCGCCGCCTGCTCGACTGGCAGCGCGAGATCGCCGACCCGGGGGAGTTTCTCGACTCGCTGCGCTTCGACCTCGGCGGCGGCGAGGTCTTCGTCTTCACCCCCAAGGGCGCGGTCGTCTCACTTCCCGCCGGGTCGACTCCCGTGGACTTCGCGTATGCCGTGCACACCGAGGTCGGGCACCACTGCATCGGTGGTCGAGTCAACGGTCGGTTGGCGCCCTTGGACTCGGTCCTGGAGAACGGCGACTCGGTCGAGATCCTCACCTCGAAGGCCGACGGCGCCGGACCGTCGCGGGACTGGCTCGCGTTCGTCAAGAGCCCTCGCGCCCGCAACAAGATCCGCCAGTGGTTCACCAAGGAACGGCGTGAGGAGGCGATCGAGCAGGGCAAGGATGCGATCGCCAAGTACCTGCGCAAGCAGGGTCTCCCGCTGCATCGGTTGATGTCCGCCGAGAGCCTGACCGCCGTCGCCGGCGACCTGCGCTACTCCGACATCGACAGCCTCTTCGCAGCCGTCGGCGACTCGAACGTCTCGGCCCAGCATGTCGTGTCCCGGCTCGTGGCCACGCTCGGCGGCGAGGAGGCGACCAGCGAGGACCTCGCCGAGGCCACCGTGCCGTCGCGTGCCCGCAGTCGGGTGCGCAGCGGCGACCCGGGCGTCGTCGTCGTCGGCACCGACGACGTGTGGGTCAAGGTCGCCCGCTGCTGCACCCCGGTGCCCGGCGACGCCATCATCGGCTTCATCACCCGTGGGAACGGCGTGTCGGTCCACCGCGAGGACTGCACCAATGCCGACGCACTGCGGCGCGAGCCGGACCGGCTCATCGAGGTCGCCTGGGACCCGTCAGCCGCGAGCGTCTTCCTCGTCCAACTGCAGGTCGAGGCCCTCGACCGCAACCGGCTGCTGTCGGACATCACCCGGGCGATCTCCGATCACCACGTCAACATCCTCGCTGCATCCGTGCAGACCACCCGCAACCGGGTCGCGACCTCACGCTTCACCTTCGAGATGGGCGACCCGGGGCACCTCGACCACGTCATCGCCGGCATCCTCAAGGTCGAGGGCGTCTACGACGTCTACCGGATCACCGGCACCAAGCGCGACTGAGAGCTGCCCGAGCGCTCGCGACGACGCGACGCGCTCGCCTCTCGCATGTCGGCTCTCGGGTCAGCGACGGGACCCATCGCCGGCAGCCTGCGTCAGGGCTGCCGTGCGCAACTCGCTGCGGTCGATCCCTAGGGCGGCCAGGACGCGGGCTGAGGTGCCGTGCTCGACCGCGCAGACGGCCGCCACGACGTGCGCACCGAGCAGTCGGGATGGCGAGGCCTGCTTCGATAGGGCCACCGCGTCGCGGAACACCTGCTGCGCCTGCGGGGTCGAGCGGAAGACACCGCCCGCGCGTCCCAACGGCTCGTCAGCGCCCGCCTCCGCGGCCGGGTCGGGCTCCGACACACCGATGTCTGAGAGGGCATCGGCATGAACACGCTCCAATGCGGCATGCACGGCCGCACCGTCGACGCCGAAACGCCCGAGGGCCAGGGCCGCGGTCCCGTCCGCCAGATTGAGTGCGGACAGCAAGAGGTGCTCCGGCCCAGGGAGCGCGTCCCCGCCCCGTCGCGCCTCATGTTCGGCCCCGGTGAGCAGGGCGTTGATCGTGCGCACATCCCGGCCGGCGTTGAACAGTCCCATCGTTGTCCTCCTGTGTGTGGTCATAGTGCCGACGGCATTCGTCAGCGGGCGCCTGGCGGATCGCCAGTGGATCAGCGGGCCGCTCTGGCCCGGACCGTGGCCGCGAACTTCTTGTGAGCCGCTTGGGCACTGATGCCCAGCGCCTCGCCCACGGCGGCCCAGGTCCAGCCCTGGCCGATCGCCTCGACCACGGTGTCGACCTCGAGCCGATTGGCCTTGCGGCGCAAGGCGACGACCGCCGCGAACGCGGCCCCAGGATCCTGCGAGTCAGGGCGAGACAGTGGCTCCGTCATGTCATCAATCTACGTTGATAACACCTGCGTGTCAACCTGAGTTGATGACGATGCGGAGACGGCCCCTAACGCAACGACGCGGCATACCCCGCGTGGGGTATGCCGCGTCGTGGACGCGCGTGGGTCAGCGGCCGCCGAACTCCGCCAGCCCCGAACGGGCCTGGTCGAGCCACTGGCGACGGGCGTCGAGTGCGGCTTGGGCGTCGGCCACCTTCTTGGCGTTGCCGGATGCCTGTGCGGAGGCGAGGTCCTTCTCGAGTGAGGTCACGGCCTTCTCGAGTTGCTCGACGAGGCTCTTGGCGCGTGCTGCGGCTTCGGGGTTCGAGGCGGTCCAGCGACGGTCCTCGGCATCTCGCACGGCCTGCTCGACCCGGCGGATGGCCTTCTCGGTGCGCTCCATGTCGGCGCGGGGGACCTTGCCGGCCTTGTCCCACTTGTCCTGGATGATCCGCAGCGCGGCCTTGGCCTTCTCCAGATCGGTGACCGGCAGGATGGCCTCGGCCTCGACGATGAGGGCCTGCTTGACCGTGAGGTTGGCCCGGAAGCCTTCCTCCTCGGCCGCGACGATGGCGTCCTTGGCGTTGAAGAAGGTGTCCTGGGCGGACTTGAAACGCAACCACAGGGCATCGTCCTCGGCTCGCCCTGCGCGGCCCGCTGCGCGCCAGTCGTCCATGAGGTGTTTGAAGGCCCCGGCAGTGGACATCCAGTCGCGGCTGGTGGCCAGGCGCTCAGCCTCGGCAACGAGCCGCTCCTTGATGGTCCTCGCCTCGTCGTGCGCGCTGTCGAGCGCAGCGAAGTGGGTGCGACGCGCCTTGTCGAACGAGTTGCGGGCCACGCTGAAGCGTTGCCAGAGACCGGCTTCCACGTCCTTGTCGAGGCGCGGACCGCTGCGCTGGTGGGTCTTCCACTCGTCCAGGAGCTCACGCATCCGGGCGCCACTGGACTTCCACTGGATCTTCTGTTCGGGCTGTCCGCTGATCTGCTCGGCCTCGGCGACGAGCGCCTCACGCTGGGTGGTCGCCGCAAGTTTGGCGGCCGCCCGAGCCACCGTGTCGGCCTCGCGGCGCACGACGATGGCAGCGTCGATCTCGTCGAGTTGACGGTCCAGGGCGGCGAGATCGCCGACGACACGGGCCTCGACGACCTGAGCGCGCAGCTTGCTCACGGCGTCGGCGGCCTCCTTGGCCGGCATCTCCGTGTGAGTGACCCGTTGCTGCAGCAGGTGCAGGCTGGCGGCGAGTTCGTCGTACTTGCGCCCGAAGTAGGCCAGGGCGTCGGCGTTCGAGACGCCGGGGTAGGACCCCACCTCGCGCTCGCCGTCTGCGGTCTTGACGAAGACAACACCGTCGGTGCCGACGCGTCCAAAGGCCGACGTTGCCGGGGCGCCGGCGCTACGTGCGAACAGGGCCGGCGACGGGGCGGGCGGGGGAGTGGCTGCGGCTGTCGCTTCTGCGTCAGCAGAGGCGGCAACCTCCTCGGCCTCGGCTACCTCATCAACAACCTCGACAGTGACGTCCTCGACGACCGATTCGACGACGTTCTCGTCGACGTTCTCGACGACCGGTTCGATGGCGGGGGCTTCCTCGGAAACGACCTCGTCAACAACCTCGACAGTGACGTCCTCGGCGACATCGATGGCGGGGGCTTCCTCGGCAACGACCTCGTCAACAACCTCGGCAACGCTGTCCTCGGCAGCCGGTTCCTCGGCCTCCTCGGCGGGAGCCTCGGCAACGATGTCCTCGGCGGCGGCTTCGATCACCGTTTCATCGGGTTCGGGGACAGCGACGGGAGCCTCGACCTCAGCTTCGAGCGCGATGGGCTCGTCGGAGGCGTCGGGGGCGTCGGACTCGTGCAGCGGCGACTCGGTCATCGTCAGCCCTTCGCCTTGACCGTCATGGACAGGATGCTGATCGGGGCCATCGGCGACATTCCGTCGGCGGGGCTGACGCCTGCGGCCGCGATCCGGTCGACGATGTCCATGCCTCCGGTGACCTTCCCGAAGATGGAGTAGCCGCCACCATCGACGGGCAACGTCGTGTCCTTGTAGACGATGAAGAACTGGTCGCCGTTGCTGTTGGGGTCGCTCGTGCGGGCCATGGCGACGGTTCCTGCCGGGTACTTTCCGTCGCCCGGTGCGTTCTCGATGCCGTAGTGATAGCCGGGGCCCGGACCGGCGCCCGTGCCGGTGGGGTCACCGCACTGCAGCACCCACAAGCCTTGGGCGTCGCCGGTGAGCCGGTGGCAGGGGCTCGGCGCCCAGTAGCCAGCGTTGCCGAGGAGAACGAACGAGGACACCGTGGCCGGAGCCTTGGTGCCGTCCAGTTCGATCGTGACGTCTCCACAGTTGGTGGTGACGGTCGCGATGAAGGTCTTGCCGCGGGCCGCCTCGATGTCGGGCGCCGTCGTCATCTTCTGGGGCGCCGCCTGGGGTGCCGGAACCTCCGTGCACCCGGCCAACACCTTGGGGGTCGGCGTCGGTGTGGGCGTCGCCGTGGCGGTCGCCGACGGATTGTCGGTGGCGGTCGTGCTCGCCGTGCTGGTCGGTTCACCGGTGGCCGTCGGGTCGGCGACCTTGGGTGCCGTCACCACGTTGGCCACCCAGACGAAGGCGATCACGGCGAGCAACACGCCGATGACAGCGAGCACGGGTTGTTTGTCGCGCATGAGCACGGACCTCCTAGATGCGCCGACAAGGCGCGACGACAGCCGACGGTCGACCAGTCTAGGCAGGCGAGGCCCTTACACTGACCACCCCCGGTCACGAGTGCGTGAAGGTTGTCCGTGGATAGGCTCTCGATGTGCTGATGATCGGCTTCCCTGCTGCGGCCTTCGACACCAACTGCTTCGTGCTGGCGACCGCCGAAGGGGAGGAGTGCGTCGTCGTCGACCCCGGCATCGGGGTCACCGACACCCTGTCCGAGGTGCTGCGCGAGTTGCGGCTGCGCCCGGCGGCGGTCCTGCTCACGCACGGTCACCTCGACCATGTCTACTCGGTGACGCCGGTATGCCGCGGCGGCGGCGCCGCGGCATACATCCATGGGGACGATCGCTATCGCCTGCGGGACCCGCTCGCGGATCTGGACCGGGGCATGATCGCGATGATGGAGGCGCAGTTCGGGGAGCGCGCGACGTGGACCGAACCGGACGACATCCGCGAATTGCGCGACGGAGACTCGGTGACTATCGCCGGGATGGCTTTCGGCATCGTCCACGCACCCGGACACACCGAGGGGTCCGTGATGTTCACCCTGGCGGATGTCCCGGAGGGCATCAACGTCGAGGTCGGCTCCACGGTGATCTCCGGTGACGTCCTCTTCGCCGGCTCGATCGGCCGCTCGGACCTGGCGGGGGGCGACCCGGCGGCGATGAACCGGTCGCTGCGCGATTGCGTCCTGCCGATGCCGGACGACCGGCTGGTGCTTCCCGGGCACGGACCGTTGACGACGATCGGGCGAGAGCGGGCCTCCAATCCGTATCTGCGCGGGCTGCGCTAACCGATCGGCCCCGGCCGTCGCAGCACTTGCATCCCCATCGCATGGGGCCGCAGCGGCGAAACGCTCGCGCGACGGCGACACCGGGTCTGGGATGATCCCTCGGTGAGCACCGGCAAGGTCACCCCGATCAGCGGCTTCCTCGAGTTCCTCCCCGAACAGCGGATCGTCGAGCAGCACTTCCTCGACGTCATCCGTGAGGTGTTCGAGCTGCACGGGTTCGCCTCGATCGAGACTCGTGCGGTCGAGGCGGTCGAGCGGTTGCTCGGCAAGGGCGGCGACGCCGACAAGGAGATCTACGGGATCAGCCGGTTGGCGGCCGACGCCAGCGACTCGCGTGAGCCCTCCCTCGGCCTGCACTTCGACCTCACCGTTCCCTTCGCTCGCTACGTCCTGGAGAACGCCGGCAAGCTCGCGTTCCCGTTCCGGCGCTATCAGATGCAGAAGTCCTGGCGCGGCGAGCGGCCTCAGGAGGGGCGCTACCGCGAGTTCACCCAGTGCGACATCGACGTCGTCGACGTGGGGTCGCTGTCGCCGCAGTACGAGATCGAGATGCCGTTGGTCCTCACCGACGTCTTCGACCGGCTGCCGATCGGCGACTACGTCGTGCAGGTCAACGACCGGCGGATCCCGCAGGGGTTCTACCGAGGCCTGGGCATCGAGGACGTCGGGGGCACCCTGCGGATCGTCGACAAGCTCGACAAGCTCCCTGCGGACACGGTCCGGACGATGTTGCTCGACTCCGGCTGCACCGCCGAGCAGGCCGATCAGTGCCTCGCGCTGGCCGGGATCCGCACCGAGGATCTGTCCTTCATCGAGCAGGTCCGGGCGCTCGGCGTGGCCGACCCGCTCATCGACGAGGGACTGACTGGGTTGGCGGCCGTCGTGGACGCCGGGCGCACCCACGCCCCCGGGAGGGTCGTCGCCGACCTCAAGCTCGCCCGTGGCCTGGACTATTACACCGGCACGGTCTACGAGGTGCGCCTGCTTGGCTTCGAGTCCTGGGGAGCCGTCGCCGGGGGAGGGCGCTACGACGCGCTGGCCACCGACGGCACCGTGACCTATCCGGGTGTCGGCATCTCCATCGGCGTCTCCCGACTGCTCGGCCTGCTGTTCCGTCAGGGCTTGGTGAGCGCCTCCCGGTCGACCCCGGCCTGCGTCCTGGTCGCCCTCACCGACGAGGAGTCCCGGCCCCGGTCGTTGGCCGTCGCCTCGGCACTGCGCGGACGCGGCATACCGTGCGAGGTCGCGCCGCGCCCCGACAAGTTCGGCAAGCAGATCCGGTATGCCGCGCGCCGCGGCATCCCTTACGTCTGGTTCCCCGGTGGTCCGGAGTCGGACGGCGACTCGGTCAAGGACATCCGCTCGGGCGAGCAGGTCCCGGCGACGGCGGTGGACTGGGCACCTCCGGCGGCGGATCTGCGCCCTTCCGTGGTGCGCGCCGCGGCGGACTGACCGACCAACGCGACAGCCGGTCAGCGCCTGATCAGGCGCGGGGCGGGCGAACTCCGCACTGGAGCAACTCGAGGTTGGCCAACTCACGGATCACGTGGGGGTCCCTGGATCGCCACGCAGCGGCAGGATCGGCGTGAATCGTGGCCAACCGCTTCGTGGGCACCCGCACCAGTGCTCGCAGGGCGAACAGGTCCAGGTCGGCCCGACCCTCGATGAAGTTGGCTGCATCGCTGGCCCGGCGGATGAACCGGATGCGAAGGGGCAGCCACACCAGCATCCACAGCAGGATCGGAAGGATCGCCACCACGATTCCGGCGATCAGGGCCACGCGACCGATCGAGCCGCTGAGATCGGTCCCGACCTGGGCCAGCGCGACACCGGTGCCGGCGGCATCCCGGAAGGGTCCTTGGAGGGCATCGCCGACGAGCGGAACCTGGGCGATCCGGTCGCCCGCAGAGGTCATGCCCGCCTCCAACTGGTTCCCGGCCGACGCCAGTCCGTCGGCGGGTTGGCGCAGGCCCATGGTCGCGTCGTGGACGGCCTTCCCGATATTTGTGCAGGCGAGGATCCAGCCCACGCTGAGGACGTCAGCGACCACCTGGGCGGCGCGGCGCCCAGGCAGATCGGCATACAGCTTCATGGGGATCTCCTCACCAGGGCAACGCAGGCAGTGTCAGGCTCACGCTACGCCGTCGCTCTGGTGGTCGCCTGCGGTTGCGTCGCCGTCCACGCGGACTAGCCTGCCGAGCATGGGCACGTTGATCACGACGTTGAGCAGCGCTGCCCCGCGGATGACACCGGGCGAGCGTCGGCTGGCCCAACGCTTGCAGCAGAAGCTCGACGCGGACTATCTCGTGTGGTTCGACGTGCCGGTCGGCCCGATGCGCACCCACCCCGATTTCGTTGTCCTGCACCCGAGTCGAGGGGTGCTCATCCTTGAGGTCAAGGACTGGGCTCTGCCCCTCATCCAACGGGTCGATCGGGAGATGTGGGACATCCAGCCGGACGGGCGACACAAGCGGGTGATCAACCCGATCCTGCAGGCCAGACACGGGGCTCACGACGTCGTGCGGGCTCTGGAGCGCGACCTTCAGTTGGTCCACGAGGCCGGAGCGCATCAGGGGAAGCTCGCCTTCCCGTGGGGCTACGGCGTGGTCTTCACCAAGATCGACCGCGCGGAGTTCGACGCGGCCGGGCTGGGCGAGGTGATCGACGGGCACGCGGTCATGTGCGCCGACGAGATGACCGAATCTGTCGACCCTGAGGCGTTCCAGGAGCGGTTGTGGGGGATGTTCCCTCGGCGCTTCCCGGCGAAACTCACGCTGCCGCAGATCGATCGGGTGCGGTGGATCATGTTTCCCGACGTGCGGGTGGACGCACCTGTTGCTTCGCTCTTCGACGCCGCGGCAAGCCCCGACTCGCCCGAGGGGGACGCAGGCGCGGCCGCGGCCATCGAACTGCCCGACGTCATGAAGGTCATGGACCTGCAGCAGGAGCAGTTGGCACGCAGCCTCGGGGCCGGGCACCGCGTGGTCCACGGGGTGGCCGGGTCGGGCAAGACGATGATCCTGGGCTACCGAGCCGAATACCTTGCCCGCCTCGTCGCCCCTGGCGCCAAGCCCGTGCTGGTGTTGTGCTTCAACGAGCCGCTCGGTGCCGCGCTGTCGGCCAACTTCGCCTCGCGGGGCCTGGCCGATCGCGTGCAGGTCAGACACTTCCACCGCTGGGCCCGCCAACAACTGGTCACCTTCGGTCAGCCGCTGCCACCCGACGGACCACACTTCTTCGACGACCTCGTCGGCTACCTCATCCGGGCCGTCGACCGTGGCCACGTGCCGAGGGCGCAATACTCCGCCGTCCTCATCGACGAAGGCCATGACTTCCGCCCCGAGTGGCTGCACCTCGTCGTGCAGATGGTCGACCCCGAGACCAACAGCCTGCTGCTCCTCTACGACGACGCCCAGAACATCTACGGCCGTGGGCGCACCCCGGCGTTCAGCTTCAAGAGCGTGGGAATTCAGGCGGTCGGCCGGACGACGATCCTTCGGGTCAACTACCGCAACACCACGCAGATCCTGCGCCTGGCCCAACGGGTGGCGGGCGACATCCTCAAGCCACAGGCATGCGACGAGGACGGCGCCCCGCTTCTCGGCGCCCTCGGGTGCGGGCGGGACGGGGAGGAGCCCGACGTTCGGCGGCTGCCCACGCTCGGTGCGGAGGCGGCATACGTCGCCCAGAGGTTTGCCGCGGCGGCGCGGGACGGACGGGCCTGGTCGGACATGGCCGTGCTGTGCCACGACACCGCTGTCATGGACGCGTGTGCGTCGGCGCTACGGCGGGTTCGGATCCCGCATTCGGTGCGACGTCGGCCCGGCGACTTCCGTCCTGAGGCCGACACGGTCAAGATCCTCACCATGCGCGTGAGCAAGGGGCTGGAGTTCCCCGTCGTGGCGATCCCTGGGGTGGGCCGCCTGCCAGCCCCTCACGAGGACGACAAGGACGCGGCGCGGCTGTTCTACGTCGCCGCCACCCGGGCGACCGAGCGGCTGCTCGTCACGGTCAGCGGCGACGGCTCCCTGGGCCAACGGCTCGGAGTATGAGCACGATCCCAACGCCAGCCGTCTCGCGGGCGCTGGCGCGCGCGGTGCGAGGGTGGCTCGACCACCTCGACGTCGAGCGGGGAGTCGCCCGCAACACCCTGGTCTCCTACACCCGCGACCTCGACCGCTACCTGGATTACCTTGCGCGCCAAGGCGTTTCCACGCCTGAAAACGTCACCGAGGCACACGTGTCCGGCTTCCTCGCCGACCTGCGAGCGGGCTCACCGGGGCGTATGCCGCTCTCGGCCTCGTCCGCGGCTCGCACCCTCGTCGCAGTACGGGGGCTGCATCGGTTCCTCGCGTTGGAGGGGCGCACCCTGGCCGATCCGGCCGAAGGCGTGCGACCGCCCAAGACCCCGCTGCGGTTGCCTAAAGCCATCGGTGTCGACGACGTCGAACGGCTGCTTGCCGCCGCGTCACTGGGGGACACCCCCGTCTCGATGCGCGACCGGGCCTTGTTCGAGGTCCTCTATGGCGCCGGGGCGCGGATCTCGGAGGCCGTCGGGCTCGACGTCGATGATCTCGACCTGGAGTCGGGCACCGTTCGGCTCTTCGGCAAGGGGTCCAAGGAGCGGATCGTCCCCGTAGGGCGCTACGCACGGGAGGCGGTGGCGGCATACCTCGTGCGGGGGCGACCTGCGCTAGCGGCCCGCGGGAAAGGCACTCCGGCCCTGTTCCTCGGCACCCGGGGTGCGCGGCTCAGCCGCCAGACCGCGTGGTCGGCGCTGGCAGCGGCAGGGGAGCGGGCGGGCCTGGCCGGCCACTTGTCGCCGCACACGCTGCGGCACTCGTTCGCCACCCACCTGCTCGAAGGCGGCGCCGACGTCCGAGTCGTGCAGGAGTTGCTCGGACACGCCTCGGTGACGACCACCCAGATCTACACAATGGTCACCGTGGCGAGGCTGCGCGAGGTGTATGCCGAGTCGCACCCCCGGGCCCGCTGATAAGGTCGCACCGATCAGCGAGAGGCTGACCGACCGCACGAACGACGGGGAAGAGGCGAAGCTGTGAGCATCGATCGCAACCTTCCCGGCGAAGCCGTCCACATGGTCCCCGACCTGCGGGACGCCACCGACACCCTGCTGCCGGGCACGGAAGACGCCGGGATCGGAGGCACCGGGCCGACCGGACGCCCCATGCCGTCCTTCCCCACGCCACCCCCGCTGACCAGCCACGGGCCGGCCCGCGTCATCGCCATGTGCAACCAGAAGGGCGGGGTCGGCAAGACGACCACGACCATCAACCTCGGTGCCGCCCTCGCGGAGCTCGGCCGCAAGGTGCTCCTCGTCGACTTCGACCCGCAGGGCGCCCTGTCGGTGGGTCTGGGGATCCGGCCGAACGACCTGGACATCACGATCTACAACCTGCTCGTCGAGCGCGGCCACGACATCCGCGACGTCATCCAGCACACCCGCTCGGAGAACCTCGACCTCATCCCGGCCAACATCGACCTCTCGGCCGCCGAGGTGCAACTCGTCGGCGAGGTGGCCCGCGAGCAGATCCTGGCTCGGGCCTTGCGCCCGGTCATGGACGACTACGACGTCATCATCATCGACTGTCAGCCCTCGCTCGGGCTGCTCACCGTCAACGCGCTGACGGCTGCCCACGGGGTCTTCATCCCCCTGGAGTGCGAATTCTTCGCGATGCGCGGCGTCGCCCTGCTCGTGGAGACCATCGAGAAGATCACCGATCGACTCAACCCCCGCCTGCAGGTCGACGGCATCCTCGCCACGATGTATGACGGGCGCACGCTGCACAGCCGAGAGGTCGTCAAGTCGGTCGTCGACCACTTCGGCGATCGGGTCTTCCACACGGTCATCAGCCGCACCGTGAAGTTCCCCGACGCCAGCCTGGCGGCCGAGCCGATCACGAGCTACGCCTCCACGAGTGCTGCTGCCGCGGCATACCGGCAACTGGCCCGCGAGCTCATCGCCCGCGGCGGCGCGGCCTGAGCCGAGGCATCCGCCTGCGGACGCCGAACCCATGACCGTGATACCCATGACAGTCATCCCGTGACCGACGCGCTCCTGCCCGAGGCCCCCGCGACACCCGGTGGGGTGCTGACCCGGCGCACCTCGAGCACGCCCTTCGAGGTCCACTTGGACGTCTTCGAGGGGCCTTTCGACCTGCTGCTGGGGCTCATCGCCAAGCACAAACTCGACATCACCGAGATCGCCCTGGCCCGCGTGACCGACGAGTTCATTGGGCACATCCGCACCATCCGCGAGGCCGACGAGGAGTGGGACCTCTCGCAGGCCTCCGAGTTCCTGCTGGTCGCGGCCACTCTGCTGGATCTCAAGGCGGCCCGCCTGCTGCCGCAGGCCGACCCCGACGACGACGAGGACCTGGCGCTCATCGAGGCACGCGACCTGCTGTTCGCGCGGCTGCTGCAATACCGCGCGTTCAAGGACATCGCGGCGACCTTTGCCGAGCAGTTGGCCACCACGGGGCGCCTGACCCCTCGCCAGGCTGGTCTAGAGCCTCGCTTCGCGGCCCTGCTGCCCGAGTTGGTCATGGGGATCACCCCCGAGCAATTGGCGATGATCGCTGCTCGCGCGATGATCCCGAAGGCCCCGCCGACTGTCGCGCTGGAGCATTTGCACGCCGCCCAGATCAGCGTGCGCGACCAGGCGGCCATCCTCGTCACCCGGCTGAGGGTCGAGCGGACCTGCTCGTTCCGGACCCTCGTCGCCGATGCCGACTCCACACTGGTGATCGTGGCGCGGTTCCTGGCGCTGCTTGAGCTTTACAAAGAGGGTGCGATCACCTTCGACCAGGCCGAGCCGTTGGCCGACCTCGCCGTGCGCTGGACCGGGTCGGACGAGGGCGACATCGCGGTCGACGCCGAGTTCGACGAGGACGACGCGCAGTTGGACTTCGACGACGCGGGGACCGACACCGGCGCGGCGAGCGGCATACCGATGCAAGGAGCAGACGAATGAGTGAGGACCTCCGCGTGGACGACGAGGCGGTGCCACCGGATGACGCTGGGTCAGCCGAGGAGACCGAGGCTGCCGGCCAGGTGGCCTTCGACGTTGAGGCGTTCCCCGGCGGGGCGCGGTCGGCGATCGAAGCCGTCCTCATGGTCGTCGACGAGCCCGTGAGCGAGGTCGCGTTGGCGACTGCCCTCGAAGTGCCCCTGGCGGACGTCCGCGCCCACTTGGAGGGCCTGGAAGCTGAGTATGCCGCCGCGAACCGCGGCTTCACCCTGCGGCCGTTCGGCGGCGGGTGGCGGGTCTACAGCCGGTCCGACTACGCCCCGGCCGTCGAGAAGTTCCTCCTCGACGGGCAGCAGGCCCGGCTGACCCAGGCGTCGCTGGAGACGCTGGCGGTCATCGCCTACAAGCAGCCGGTCTCGCGCTCGCGCATCGGTGCCGTTCGCGGCGTCAACGTCGACGGTGTCGTGCGAACCCTGTTGTCGCGCGGCCTGATCGAGGAGCGCGGCGAGGCCGAGGGCGGGGCGATCCTCTACGGCACCACGCCCTATTTCCTGCAGCGCCTCGGGCTGGACTCGCTCGATGATCTGCCCCCGTTGGCGCCCTACCTGCCCGACGTGGACATGCTGGACGAGATCGCGGAAGCAGGTCGACGATGAGCTCGGCACAGTCAGGTGGGCGGGGTCGCTCCGGCGGTCAGTCCGGTGGTGGTCGCCCCTCGGGCGGGGGCTACGGCGGCTCTCGCGGGGCAGGTGGCACGGGCGGCTCTCGCGGCGGTTCGGGCAGTTCCGGCGGCTCAGGTGGATCCGGTATGCCGCCGCGGGGCCCTCGCCCCGGGGGAGGCGGCCCGCGCAAACCCACGGGACGACCGACGGGCAGTGGCAAGGCCCCTCGGTTCGCCGGCTCGACCAAGCCCAGCCAGCCGACGGCCCTGCCCGACCGCAAGGTGGCCCGCCCGGCCGTTCCGGTGGACGTTCACGATCCCGATGGAGTGCGCCTGCAGAAGCTCCTGGCCGCCGCGGGGATCGGGTCACGCCGGGCCTGCGAGAACCTCATCGCGGCCGGCCGTGTCGAGGTCGACGGGCATGTCGTCACCGAGCTCGGGGTCCGCATCGACCCCCTCCGCCAGTCGGTCCACGTTGACGGCGAGCGGGTCCAACTCGACGAGTCGCGGGTCTACCTCGCCTTCAACAAACCCCTGGGCGTCGTCTCGACGATGAGCGACGAGTTGGGTCGCCCGTCGATCTCCGACTTCCTCGGAGCCCGCCAGGACCGGCTCTTCCACGTCGGACGGTTGGATGCCGACACCGAGGGTCTGTTGCTGCTCACCAACGACGGCGACCTCGCCCACCGACTGCAGCACCCGGCATACGGCGTGCTCAAGACCTATCTCGCGCAGGTGCCGGGCCCCGTGGCCCGCGACCTGGGGAAGCGGCTGCGCGCCGGGATCGAGTTGGACGACGGGCCGGTCGCGGTCGACTCGTTCAAACTCGTCGACTCGGCGCCGGGCCGCGCGCTCGTCGAGGTGGTCCTGCATGAAGGGCGCAAGCATGTCGTGCGCCGGATGCTTGCCGCCGTCGGGCACCCGGTCGAGTACCTGGTGCGCACCGATGTCGGCCCGATCCGGTTGGGTGACCTCAAGGTCGGCAAGACCCGCCGGTTGACCCGCGAAGAGGTCGGCAAGCTCTACACCGCTGCGGGTCTGTGATGCGGACGGCCCACGCTGCCGCGCCGACCGCTCGGTAGCGTGACCGCCGTGACAACGCGCGTGCTCATCCGCGGCACCGGGCTCATCGGCACCAGCCTGGGGATCGCGCTCACCCGCACGGGGTATGCCGTGCTCCTCGCCGACCCCTCGCCGACCGCCGAGCGGCTGGCCCGCGACCTCGGCGCCGGGCAACTCGCCCACGAGAGCGCGGAGCAGCCTGATCTCGTCATCATCGCTGCCCCGCCGGATGTCGCGGCCGGCGCCGTCGCACAATCGCTGTCCCGTTGGCCGTCTGCAGTCGTCACGGACGTTGCGTCGGTCAAGGGTGCCGTCGTCGATGGTGCTCGGGCTGCGGGCGCCGATCTCACCCGCTACGTCGGGTCCCACCCGATGGCCGGCCGCGAGCGCTCCGGCGCCGGGCACGCCCGCGGGGACCTTTTCGAGGGCCGGGCCTGGGTGGTCGTGCCTGCCCCGGAGTCGACCGAGTCGACAATCCAGGCCGTGACGGAGTTGGCGCGGGCCGTCGGGTCGGTGGTCACCGTCATGGACGCCACCACCCACGACGACGCTGTGGCAACGATGTCGCACCTCCCGCAGATCGCAGCGAGTCTCGTTGCAGCCCAACTGCGTTCACTGGACGACCGGGCGCTGGGCCTGGCCGGGCAGGGCGTCCGCGACGTCACCCGGGTCGCCGCGAGCGACCCGCGGTTGTGGACGCAGATCATCGCCGGCAACGCCATGTCGATCCTCGAAGTCCTCGGGCGGGTCCACGCCGACCTGGGCGAGTTGCTGGGCGCCCTGAGCGCGCTCGCCGACCCCGACGCTCCCGACGACGCGGTCGGCAGCCTTGAAGTGGTCAACCGCACCATCACGCACGGCAACGTCGGCCACGCGCGGATCCCTGGCAAGCATGGAGCTGGGCCCGCGGCATACCTGCCGGTCACGGCGCTCGTCCCCGACACGCCCGGCGAGCTCGCGCGGCTGCTCACGGACGTCGGCGAGGCGGGGGTCAACCTCGAAGACCTGCGCATCGACCACGGCCTCGGGCAGCCCTTCGGGCTCGCCGAGATCATGGTTGTCCCCGCCGCCGCCGAGCACCTCCAGCAGGCGCTGGAGGCCAAGGGCTGGCGGGTGCTCGACTGATGAGCGCCTCACAAGCGGCGGGTATGCCGCTCGTCGTCGCCATTGACGGCCCGTCCGGCTCGGGCAAGTCGTCGGTGTCGCGGGCGGTCGCCACGGCGCTGGATGCCGCCTATCTCGACACCGGTGCCATGTACCGCGCGCTCACCTGGTGGTGCCTCGACCAGGGGATGGACGTCACCGATCGGGAGGCCGTCGCCGCCGTGGCGTCGAGCGCACCGCTGGAGGTGGGGATGGACCCGGATGAGCCTCTGATCGGGGTCGACGGGAACGACCTCACCGAGGAGGTTCGCTCGGTCCGGGTCACCGAGGCCGTCTCGGCCATCGCGACCAACCTCGACGTGCGGGCCGACATGCGCCGGCGGCAACGGGCCCTCATCGCCGAAGGCCTCGCGGCCCGGGGCGCCGTCGTCGCTGAAGGCCGCGACATCACCACGGTGGTCGCCCCGGACGCGCCGGTGCGGATCCTCCTCACCGCGAGCGAGGACGCCCGACTGGCCCGCCGCGCCCAACAAGATTTCGGCACTGCAGACGACGGGGCCAAGGCAGCCACCCGCGATCGGGTGGTGGCGCGCGATGCCGCCGACTCGACGGTGTCGCAGTTCACCACCGCCGCCGACGGCGTGGTGACGATCGACAGTTCCCAACTCGATTTCGCGCAGACCGTGGCCGCAGTGCTTGCGGTGGTCGCCGAGGCCCGGATGCCTTCCGGTGGCTGACGTCCTCCTGGCGCCTCCCGCGCCGTGGCGGCCCCGCGCCGGACGGTGGCTGGGCATCGCGATTTTCCACACGGCATACCGAGGGGTGGCGATCGACGCGCACCTCGTGCCGCGCACGGGGCCGGTCGTCCTGGTCGCCAACCACAGTGGGTTCCTCGACGGGCCGCTCGTCTTCAGTAGCACCCCGCGGCCGGTGTCGTTCCTCGTCAAGCAGGAGACCTTCCACGGCCCGCTAGGGACCTTGCTGCGCGGGGTCGGGCAGATCCCCGTCGATCGGGGTGTGGGGGACCGTGCGGCCCTCGGAGCGGCCAGCGCGGTGCTGGCGCGCGGGGGAGCGGTCGGGGTGTTCCCCGAAGGCACCCGCGGTCGCGGAGACGTCGCCCAGGTCAATCAGGGCGCGACATGGCTCGCGGTGCAGAGCGGAGCCGCCGTCGTCCCTGTGGCGTGTCTCGGCACGCGGCGTACGGGGGACAGCACCGAGTCGATGCCCCGGGTCGGCACCCGATTGGTCGCTGTCTTCGGCCAACCGTTCGTCATCCCCGTCGAGGCCGGGGTGCCTGGTCGGGAGCGGCTGCGAAGGGGCTCGGAGCTGCTCCGTGAGCGCCTGTCGGCCCATGTCACCGCTGCGGCCGCCCGGATGGGTATGCCGCTCCCCGAGGACGACTGAACCGCGCGTCGTCGGCGAGGTGGGAGAATCCGGGGGTGAACCCGCAGAACCCCACCGACCCCGAGCTTGAGCTCGCACCCTCCGAATCGGCCGCGACGACTGCGACGACCCCTGACGAGCTGGCAGTCGAGCGCGCCCTGCGTGCCGGGCTGGCCGACTTTGAGCTCGACGAGACCGACCTGGACCTGCTTGAGAACGGCGGCGACACGGCATACGGGGATGCCTTTGCCGGGCCCCTCCCGGTGGCGGCGATCATCGGGCGCCCCAACGTCGGCAAGTCCACCCTCGTCAACCGGATCCTCGGGCGCCGTGAGGCGGTCGTCGAGGACGTGCCGGGAGTGACGCGGGACCGGGTGGCTTATGAGGCCGAGTGGGCCGGGCGGCGATTCACCCTCGTCGACACCGGCGGCTGGGAGGTCGACGCCTCCGGCATCCACCTGCGGGTCGCCGAGCAGGCCGAGATCGCCATCGAGCTGGCCGACGCCGTGATGTTTGTCGTTGACGCCGTCGTCGGCGCGACCGACACCGACGAAGCCGTCGTCAAGTTGCTGCGCCGCTCGGGCAAGCCGGTCGTCCTTGTGGCCAACAAGGTCGACGACCAGCGATTCGAGTCGGACGCGACGGCCCTGTGGGGGCTCGGGTTGGGGCAGCCGTGGCCGGTCTCCGCCCTGCACGGGCGGGGGAGCGGCGACGCGCTCGACGCGCTCATGGCCGTGTTGCCCGAGCGCTCGATGGTCGGCGGGGCGTATGAGCGTGGCGGTCCGCGCCGGGTAGCCCTCATCGGTCGCCCCAACGTCGGCAAGTCGTCGTTGCTCAACAAGGTGGCCGGGTCGGAGCGGGTCGTCGTCGACTCGGTGGCCGGGACGACGCGGGACCCGGTCGATGAGTTGGTCGAGATCGCCGGGAAGCAGTGGCGGTTCGTCGACACGGCGGGGATCCGGCGGCGGGTCCACCAGACCCGCGGCGCCGACTTCTATGCCTCGCTGCGCACCCAGACGGCGCTGGAGAAGGCCGAGGTGGCTGTCGTGCTCATCGACGCCGGTGAGCCGATCTCTGAGCAGGACATCCGGGTCATCCAGCAGGTCATCGACGCCGGTCGGGCCCTGGTCGTGGCCTACAACAAGTGGGACACGGTCGATGAAGAACGGCGCCACTACCTCGAGCGCGAGATCGAGAAGGAGCTCGTCCAGATCCCGTGGGCCCCGCGCGTCAATGTGTCGGCACGCACCGGCCGGCACCTGGAGAAGCTCGTCCCGGCGCTCGAAGTTGCTCTCGACTCGTGGGACTCACGGGTGTCGACGGCTCGGCTCAACGCGTTCCTCGGGGAGATCGTCGCGGCTCACCCGCACCCGGTGCGTGGCGGCAAGCAGCCCCGGATCCTCTTCGCCACGCAGGCCTCGACCCGGCCGCCGCGGTTCGTGCTCTTCGCGTCGGGCTTCGTCGAGGCCGGCTATCGCCGGTTCATCGAGCGCAAGTTGCGCGAGCGGTTCGGCTTCGAGGGGACGCCCATCGAGGTGTCCGTGCGGGTCCGCGAGAAGCGCAAGCGCTAGGAGGGTGCCGGGGCGGCTGCCGGTTGCGCGGCATACGGATTGGGAGCCCCGGTATGCCGTGCGGTAGGGTTTCGTTCGCTCTCGTGGCGCCCTTTTGGGGCGGTGGGAGGGCAGCCACGGGCTGTGGCGCAGCTTGGTAGCGCACTTGACTGGGGGTCAAGGGGTCGCAGGTTCAAATCCTGTCAGCCCGACCGAATCGGCTCTGATCTGCCTACGCAGGTCAGAGCTGTTCTTTATGCCCCGGCGCGGCCGCCGTCGGCGACACCGAACCGACGCGTTTCCGCACCACCAGGTCGGGAATGCGGTGCCGGCGTCGATCACCGCCTGGGTGTCCGGTGCACATAGCGGCTCCCAGTGAGTCCGAGGTGCCCAACCGTGACCGCTCGCCTCTGGGTTCCGTTCTCTGCTCCGGCGGTGGACACCCTGGTCCCGATATTCTGGGCACATGTCACTTCTGGAGCGCATCACCTCTGACCCGGCGGTCTGTCACGGCCAGCCGACGGTGCGCGGGCTGCGGTACCCCGTCCAGACCCTTCTGGAGCTCCTGTCGTCGGGCATGACCATCGACGAAGTCTTGGACGACCACCCAGACCTTGAGCGTGAGGACTTCCTAGCCGCCCTCGAGTTCGGTGCCCTGGCATCAGGCGGTCACCGCGTGTTCCCACGCGGCGCGGCGTGAGATTCCTCGTCGACGCCCAGCTGCCTGCCCGCCTTGCGGAGGCGCTAACAGCAGCGGGCCATGACGCCGTACACACGAGTCAGTTGCCTGACGGGAACCGCGCCACGGACCATCAGGTGGCCGAGGCGGAGGATTCCTCGGATCGTGTGGTAGTCACCAAGGACAGCGACTTCCGCGACGGCCACCTGCTCGCAGGGAGGCCCCGGCGCCTGCTCGTCGTCGGCACCGGCAACATCACCAACAACGCGCTCCTAGCGCTGTTCGACGCAAGTCTTGTCGACATCGTCGAAGCCTTCGAAGAGGCTGACTTCATCGAACTGCAGACCGACTCTCTGATCGTGCATCCACGCAGGTAGCAGGTGAGTCAGAAGCCGTGACTTGAGAGACCGATCGACCGATGTTCCTGCAGGTCCGAGGGCGGATTCCGCATAGTCTGCTAGGGCAACTGCACATCTCCATCACAATCTCGGTAGGTGAGTTCTCATGGGCCGCAAGGGGATCCGAGCATGACCACGATGCGCGCTGTGGTGATCGAGGCCCCTGGACCCCCAGAAGTCTTGAGCGTGCGCTCCGTCCCACTTCCGGTGCCTCAAGACGGCGAGGTGCTGATCAGGGTGATGGCCTTCGGCCTGAACCGGTCGGAGCTTCATTTCAGGCAGGGCGTGGCCGAGTCGGGGAGCTTCCCGAGGATTCCGGGCATCGAAGCCGTCGGCGTCGTCGAGTCCGCGCCGGGAGGCACGTTCGCCGTCGGCGCTCAGGTGGCGACGTTGATGGGCGGGATGGGTCGAGAGTTCGACGGGGGATATGCCGAGTTCGTGAAGGTTCCTGCGGGGCAAGTGATCCCGTTCACCAGCCACCTTTCGTGGGCAACGCTGGGTGCTGTGCCCGAGATGCTGCAGACCGCAGCCGGTTCCCTCGATGTCGGCCTCCAGGCCGAGGCGGGGCAGACGGTGCTCATCCGCGGCGGCACCTCCTCGGTCGGGATGGCTGCTGCGGTGCTGGCCAAGTTGCGCGGGCTGACCGTCATCTCCACGACTCGGAACCCGGCCAAGATCGGCTCGCTGCGCAGCCTCGGTGTGGACCACGTGCTCATTGACGACGGCCAGATCGCTGCTGCGGTGCGCGACCTGATGCCTGGGGGTGTCGACTGTGCCGTCGAACTGGTGGGTGTCAACGTCCTGAAGGACACCCTTCTCGCGACCAAGCCAGGAGGCACCGTCTGCTTCACCGGCATGTTGTCGGACGAATGGACGATTCGTGACTTCTATCCGATGGATTGGCTGCCGAACGGCGTTCGGCTCACGGCCTATTCGGGTGGGGCGGCCGATCTGACGCCGCAGACGCTGCAAGGGTTTCTCGACGCGGTCGCCGCGGGGTCGGCGGTGGTGCCCGTTGGCCGGATCTACCGCCTTGACGAGATCGTCCAGGCCCATCACGACATGCAGAACAACGTCGTCGGCGGCAAGGGTGTCGTCCTCACCGACAAAGCCGGGTAGCCAGGGGTGGGCCGGCTGGATTGATTCGACTGGTCATGCGAGTGCGCGAGGGAGTGCGATTGATGGGGTGATCACCCCGCTGATCGCACTCCGTGCCGCACGCGCAACCCAGACATCACTCACACATCCGGCATCGACGTCCAGAACCGCTTCAAGGACGCCCTCGTAGACTGCCGCAGGTGACTGGCGTGCTGGATCCGGGGCCGTTCTTCCATGGGACGAAGGCCGACCTGCAGGTGGGCGACCTCCTCACCGCCGGCTTCCGGTCGAACTATCGGCCAGAGGTGCTGATGAACCACATCTACTTCACCGCGCTGACCGACGGCGCTGGGCTCGCCGCGGAGTTGGCTGCGGGCGACGCCGCCCCTCGCGTCTACATCGTCGAGCCGACCGGACCCTTCGAGAACGACCCCAACGTGACCGACAAGAAGTTCCCCGGCAATCCGACCCGCTCATACCGCAGCGTCGAGCCCCTGAGGATCGTCGGTGAGCTGAGCGACTGGGTGCGCCTCACGCCCGAGGCCCTCCAGGAGTGGCGGGACCGGTTGGCCGCCATCCTCGCCGACGAACGCGGCGTCATCATCAACTGAGGAGCGGTCGCGGGCGGCATACCGGCGGGGCGGAGGCGACCAAGCGGGGATCGTCACCCGCGCGGGTTAGGCTCGGGGCCGTGGAGGAGCGCAGGGACATCGCGGGCGACGAGACGCCCGACACCGACCGCGTCCTCACCGTGCCCAACGCCCTGTCGGTGCTGCGACTGGTGGGTGTGCCGCTCTTCCTCTGGCTGCTGCTGCGCGGCGACGACGGCTGGGCCCTGGTCACGCTCGCCCTCTCCGGAATCACCGACTATCTCGATGGCAAGATCGCTCGGCACTTCCACCTGGTCTCCCGCGTGGGGCAGTTGCTCGACCCGATCGCCGATCGCCTCTACATCATCAGCACGCTGCTGGGCATGGCCTGGCGCGACATCATCCCCTGGTGGATCGTCGGGGTCCTGCTGCTGCGCGAGGCCTTCATGGCCGTGCTCATGCTCGCCCTCAAACGGGTCGGGCAGATCGGCCTGCCGGTGCACTTCGTCGGCAAGGGCGCCACGCTCAACCTGCTCTACGCCTTCCCCGTCATCCTCCTCGGGCAGGTGCCTGGGACGGTCGGGGAGTGGGCTCTGCCCATCGGTTGGGCGTTCGCGTGGTGGGGGATCGTCCTCTACTGGGTCGCCGCCGCCCTGTATGCCGCCCAAGCCGCTCCCATTCTGCGCGCCCGGGGGAGGGTCGCATGAGTCCCCGCCGGGTCGACGAGTCGATGGCCCTCATCACCGAGCTTCGCGAGGGGTCACTCGAGGCGGGGTATGCCGCGGCGTCGGCTCGCCGGGTCGCCGAGGGCCAACCGAGCCACACCTCCACCCGCAGTCCGTTGGTTATCGCCTTCGCGGTCATCGTCGGGTTCCTCCTCGTCGTGTCCGCCATGGCGCTGCGCTCGGCGACGAGCGTCGTCGAGCAGGCCCGCGCCGAGCTCATCGGCCAGATCACGGCCCGCCAAGAGGCTGGCGACGCGCTGGCCGAGAAGGTGAGCGCACTCGAGGCAGAAGTGGCAGGGGCGCGATCGGCGGCCCTCGGTGCATCGGGGCAGTCCGGCGTCTTGAGCCAACTGGCCTTCCTGCAGTCCGTGACGGGAGTCGTCGCGGTCACGGGTCCCGGGCTCACCGTGACCCTCGACGACTCGGCCGATGCGGTCAGCGGCGCGGATGCCGCGCGCGGGTCCAGCGGGTTCGAAGCGGGGCGGGTGAGCGCCGCCGACCTGCAGATCGTCAGCAACGGGTTGTGGGCGGCTGGCGCGGAAGCCATCTCGATCAACGGGCAACGCCTGACCACGCGCTCAGCGATCCGGTTCGCCGGACAGGCCATCCTTGTCGACTTCCGGCCCCTGGTGCGGCCCTACGTCGTGACGGCGATCGGCGATGCCAAGGCCCTGCAGAGTTCGTTCGGGTCCTCGCCGACCGGTAGTTACCTGAAGTCGCTCGAGGACAACTACGGCATCCCCGTGGCTATCTCCGGGAGCGCTTCCTTGACCTGCCCCGCGGGCGTGCCCAGCGCGCTGGTGTCCGCGACGGCGCGGCCGACCGGCATACCCTCAACCACGGCGGCCCCCACGTCGACTGCCACGTCCACGCGATCCACGTCGACGACCACGTCCACAACCAAGACGTCCACGTCCAAGACATCCACAGCCAAGACGTCGACAACCAAGACAGCCACGTCCCCGATCACCCGGGTGACCACGTCCTCACCGAGCACGACGGAGATACGGCCATGATTCCTGCCATCGGCCTGTTCGTAGGGGTCGTCCTCGGCCTGTTGCTGCACCCCAGCGTGCCGCTGTGGCTGCAGCCGTATCTCCCGATCGCCGTCATCGCCGCGCTCGACGCGGTGTTCGGCGGTGTCCGCGCCGTCCTCGACGGGATCTTCGTCGACAAGGTCTTCGTCGTGTCGTTCCTGTCCAACGTGCTTGTCGCCGCCTTCATCGTCTTCCTCGGCGACCAGTTGGGCGTCGGCTCGCAACTGTCCACGGGCGTCGTCGTCGTCCTTGGCATCCGGATCTTCTCGAACGTGGCAGCCATCCGCCGCCACCTGTTCAAGGCCTGACGATGGCCGTCCGCCGACCCCGTCGTCGCCCCGGATCGAAGGCCGGAGTGGTCACTCGCGAGCCGGAGGAGCCGCGCGAGGTCACCTGGCGCCGGTTGCGCCGGATGTTCGGTGCCCGCGCGACCAGAGCCAACGTCTTGGCCACCGTCCTCACTCTGGCGCTGGGTTTCGCCATCGCCACCCAGATCCAACAGAACCAGGAAGGTGGCCTGGCCACCCTGCGCCAGGACGAGTTGGTGCGCGTGCTCGACGACGTCACGCAACGCTCGTCGCGACTCGACGCCCAGGTCCGCGAGTTGGAGGTGCAGCGCAACGCCCTGCAATCGGGCGCCGACCGGGCCAAGGCGGCCACCGAGCAGGCGCAGGAGCGGCTGGACAGCCTCGCCATCCTCGCGGGCACCGTCAAGGCGACGGGGCCCGGCATCCGGGTGACCATCGCCGACTCCTCCGGAGCCGTGCGTGCCTCGGCGCTGCTCGACGTCCTTCAAGAGCTGCGCGACGCGGGTGCCGAGGTCGTTCAGTTCGGCACGGTGCGGATCGTCGCCGGGTCCTACTTCACCGACGCGGGAACCTCGATCACGGCCGACGGGCAGTCGTTGTCGCGTCCCTACGTCATCCTCGCCATCGGCGACCCCCAGACTCTCGCCTCGGCGATGAACATCCCCGGCGGCATCGTGGACTCGATGAAACGCCTCGGCGCCAGCGCCTCGGTCGACCAACTGAGCACCGTCACCATCGACGCGTTGCACACGCCGAAGACCCCTCGTTACGCTCAGCCGGTGCCCGAACCCACGGTCGCCCCGACCGGGGGCTAAGGTCGGCTCCGCAGCGCCTGCGACACCCTGACATCCCGACACCCCGATATCCCGGCCGAGAACGTCCGAACCACGCCGCCACCCGAAGGAGAGCCATGAGCGAGTTGTCCTACCCCGAGGACCTGCGCTACACCAGCGATCACGAGTGGGTCGCCGTGGCGTCCGACGGCACGGCTCGGGTGGGCATCACCTCCTTCGCCCAGAACGCCCTCGGCGACGTGGTTTACGTCTCCCTGCCGGCGGTGGGTGCCACGGTGAGCGCCGGCGATGCCTGCGGTGAGGTCGAATCGACCAAATCGGTCAGCGATGTCTATTCCCCCCTTGACGGAGTCGTCACGTCGGTCAACGTCACGCTCGACACCGCGCCCGAATTGGTCAACAGCGACCCTTATGGCGACGGCTGGCTGTTCGAAATGCGTCCGAGCGACCCGGAGGCGGTCGCACACCTGCTGGACGCCGCGGCATACCAGGCAGTGCTGGGATAGTCCCCGTATCTGCCGCGACAGAAACGTCGCGGGCGTATGATTCGATCCCGGGAATGCCCGGGACGGGACGCCTGGCCGGGGGTCGGCGCCATGACGTATTCTTCCCGAACGATCACCGAATGGCCCGCGGACCTCGGTGACGTCAAACGGGCATAGACACCAGGCAAGCCCGTGTGCGGAAACGGAGAAGCAATGTCGGACGAGCACGAGCGCCCCGAGAACGACGAGACGGGCGCCCCGGAGGGTCAGGAAGACCTGACTCGACGCTCGCTTCCGTCGCGTCCCGGCGGCCCCACGACGATGCGGTTCCGCGGCCTGGGTGAGATCCCCGAGGCCTTCGACCCCGACGGGGGGCTCTCTGCCGAGGATGAGGCGACCATCGGTGCGTTGCGACACGGAACGGCCTTGCTCGTCGTTGTCCGGGGGCCCAACAACGGGGCTCGTTTCCTTCTCGACGACGCCGAGGTGACCTCGGGGCGGCACCCCGAGAGCGACATCTTCCTCGACGACGTCACCGTCTCGCGGCGTCACGCGGTCTTCGTCCGGGATGGCAATGGGTATGCCGTGAAGGACGTTGGTTCGCTTAACGGCACCTATGTCAACCGCGCCTCAGTGGACGCGGCCGTCCTGCGCAACGGTGACGAAGTGCAGATCGGCAAGTACCGCTTCCTCTACTACTCCCGCTGACGGGGCCGCTGTGGCTGCCCGTCGCCGTGGGCTCTCGATCGGCCTGGTCCTCGAACGACTTCAGGGTGAGTTCCCCGACCTGACGATCTCGAAGCTTCGCTTTCTCGAGACCGAAGGTCTCGTCGCGCCCGAGCGCGCGCCGTCGGGCTATCGCCTCTACACCGAGGAGGACGTCCGCCGACTTCGCTACGTCCTCACCGCCCAGCGGGACCGGTTCTGGCCGCTGAAGGTCATCCGCGACGCCCTCGACGCCATGGACCGCGGTCTCACCCCGGCTACGGACACGTCGGGGGAGCGGCCCGCCGTGCCGACCGCGGCCGCCGACCCCGACGTCCCTGCTGCCGCCACGCTGGCCGCACCCCCGAGTTTGCGCCTCACCGAGGCCGAGTTGATGGGGGCCGCCGCGCTCGACGAGGCGATGTTCCAAGCCTTGCGGGGCTTCCACCTGCTGCGCCCTGATGCCACGGGCCACTATGACGACGCCGCCCTCGGGGTGGCCCGCGCCGCCGCCGCGCTGGCGGCATACGGCGTCGAGGCCCGCCACCTGCGGCCGTTCCGGACGGCGGCCGAGCGGGAGGTCGGGCTGGTCCAGCAGATCGTCGTCCCGGCCCTCGCCTCAGCCGGCGGCCGGGCCTCGGGCGCGGACCCGACCGCCGAGGTCCTGCACCACTGTCTGGCCCTGCACGCGGCCTTGGTGCGGGCCGAGTTGCGGCGCGGATAGCCCGAGGCGGGCCACCGGGGTAGCGTGGGCCGGGTGATCGAGGTCGACGTCTTGGGCGTTCGCGTGGAGATGCCCACCAACCAGCCCATCGTCCTGTTGCGCGAACGCGACGGGGAGCGCTATCTGCCCATCTGGATCGGCGCCGCCGAGGCAACAGCCATCGCCTATGCCCAGCAGGGCGTCGTGCCGCCGCGTCCACTGACGCACGACCTGCTCAAGGACACCCTGGAGGCGCTGGGGCACGCCCTCGTGCGGGTGCGCATCGATGAACTGCGCGACAAGGTGTTCTACGCGACGCTCGTGGTTGACGGCACCGAGATCTCGGCTCGGCCCTCAGATGGGATCGCTCTCGCCCTGCGTACGGCCAGCCCGATCCTCGTCCACGAGGACGTCTTTACGGCCGCGGGCATCACGATGGCTCCCGAAGAGGACGACGAGGTCGAGCGCTTCCGCGAGTTCCTCGACCAGGTGTCCCCGGAAGACTTCGAGGCTCCGGACGGCCCGGGAGGGCTGGGTGGGTCCGAAGGGGAGCGCCCACCGTCCCCGGAGCAGTAACTGTCAACCTGTACCTGAGAGTTATGTTACGCAAGTGATATCTGCGACACGCGTGACAAAAGGTGCAGTGATGATTGACCCTGAGGCCCTCGGGCCCTACCGTCAAGGGAAGAAGAGCACGGGTGTAACTACGCGCCTGGCGTTCGGACCACCAGGAGGACACCCGTGAGCGCGATTGCCCCGCCCAGCCGCCCCGCTGGCGTTGGTCCGGCGCAAGGGCTGCTCTTCGACGACGATCTGCCGGAGCTGCGCGAGGACGAGGGCTACCGCGGCCCGACCGCATGCCGCGCCGCCGGGATCACCTACCGGCAGTTGGACTACTGGGCCCGCACTGGCCTCGTGGAGCCGTCCGTGCGCAGCGCCACCGGCTCAGGGACCCAGCGCCTCTACGGTTTCCGTGACATCCTCGTGCTCAAGGTCGTCAAGCGACTGCTCGACACCGGCGTGTCCCTTCAGCAGATCCGACAGGCCATCAGCCACCTTCGCGAGCGCGGTGTCGAAGACCTGGCCCGCATCACGCTCATGAGCGACGGCGCCTCCGTCTATGAGTGCACCTCCGCCGACGAGGTCATCGACCTCCTTCAAGGTGGGCAGGGAGTGTTCGGGATCGCCGTGGGTCGGGTGTGGCGCGAGGTCGAGGGGTCGTTGTCCGCGCTGCCGAGCGAGCGTGCCGAAGACGACGAGGCGAGCGCGCCCGTGTCGGCCGGCGATGAGCTGTCGGCCCGTCGCGCCTCCCGGATGATGGCCTGACCCCACCGCGAGCCGGTATGCCGCGCGAGAGGTCGCGCGGGCGGCATACCCCTGCGTGGACGGGCCGCGACTGACGCGGTGCCCGCCCGTTCGGCGGCTACACTCAGTGCCGCTGATCACTCCACGTGGGAGAGTCCATCCACGCCGGGCCTGCGGGCCTTGGCCAAGGTGGCGCCGAAGGGGCAACTACCCCGGAACCTCTCAGGCAACCGGACCACGTGGACAGGCGACTCTGGAGGGGCCACGGCGGCTCGACAGAGGGGGCCTTGTTGGTCGTCCTCGACGTTGCCCGGAGGCTCGTATGCCGCAGCACCCTGCCACCCCCTCGACCGCCCTGCCTGCCTTCGTCGGGAGGCACATCGGTCCGGGGGAGGCCGACGTCGCGCACATGTTGGCGGTCGTCGGGCAGCCCTCGCTCGACGCCCTCGTCGACTCCGCCCTGCCGCACCTCATCAGGAGCGACGCGCCGCTGGCGCTGGCCGCCGCTGACTCCGAGGCCGCGGTCATCGCCGAGTTGCGTGCGCTGGCCGGGCGCAACCGCGTGCTGCGATCGATGATCGGGCTGGGCTACTACGGCACCATCAGCCCGCCGGTCGTCACGCGCAAGATCCTCGAGAACCCGGCGTGGTACACGGCCTACACCCCGTATCAGCCGGAGATCTCCCAAGGCCGGCTCGAGGCGCTGCTCAACTTCCAGACGGTGGTGTCGGACCTGACCGGGCTGCCGATCGCCGGTGCGTCGCTGCTGGACGAGGCCACGGCGGCCGCCGAGGCGATGACCCTCATGCGCCGCTCCACCAGGCTGCCCGACGACGCGGTGCTGGTCGTCGACACGCACACCTTCCCCCAGACGCTCGCCGTCGTGCAGACCCGGGCCCGGCCACTGGGCATCGGCGTCGTCGTCGCCGACCTCTCCGCAGTGACGACCGGTGAGCAGTTGCGCGCCGCTGCCGGCGGGATGCCGGTCTTCGGCGTGCTCGTGCAATACCCCGGGGCCGACGGTCAGGTGCGGTCGTTGAGTGCTCTCGCTGCCGCCGCGCACGAGATCGGCGCGCTGCTCACCGCTGCGACCGACCTGCTGGCCCTGACAATCCTTGCCGCGCCGGGGGAGTGGGGAGCAGACATCGCCGTCGGCTCGGCCCAGCGCTTCGGCGTGCCCATGGGCTTCGGCGGTCCGCACGCCGGCTTCATGTCGGTGCGCGCCGGCCTGGAGCGCTCGATGCCCGGCCGACTGGTCGGGGTGTCGGTCGACGCGCACGGAGCGCCCGCCTACCGCCTGGCCCTGCAGACCCGCGAGCAGCACATCCGCCGCGAGAAGGCCACCTCGAACATCTGCACCGCGCAGGTCCTGCTCGCGGTCATCGCCAGCATGTATGCCGTGTGGCACGGCCCCGAGGGCCTGGCCGCCATCGCCCGGCGGGTCAACGCCCACGCCCGGACCCTCGCCCGAGGGCTGAGCGTCGGTGACATCGAGGTGCTGACCTCCGCCCCCTTCGACACCATCAGGGTGCGGGTGCCGGGTCGGGCCCACAAACTGCAGCGCGAGGCCGCCGCGCGCGGGCTGAACATTTGGGTAGTCGACGCGGACACCCTGTCGCTCAGCTGCGACGAGACGACAACTGCGGAAGACCTCGACACGGTGTTCGACGCGTTCGGGATCGCCGCTCCCGGCGCTGCTCCCGAGGCCGCTGACGGTTCTGAGGGTGCTGACGGCTCCGACGGCGGCGGGTGGGACGCGAGCCTGAGCCGGAGCACGGCATACCTCACGCACCCGGTGTTCCACACTCACCGCAGCGAGACGCAGATGTTGCGCTACCTGCGCCGCCTGTCCGAGCGCGACTACGCGCTGGACCGCGGGATGATCCCGCTGGGCTCGTGCACGATGAAGCTCAACGCCACCACGGAGATGGAGGCGATCACCTGGCCGGAGTTCGCCGACCTGCACCCCTTCGCGCCGACCAACCAGACCGACGGCATCCGGGCGCTCATCGGTCAACTGGGTGACTGGCTGACCGAGATCACCGGTTATGACGCGGTGTCGCTGCAGCCCAACGCGGGTTCACAGGGTGAGTTGGCGGGTCTGCTGGCCATCCACGCCTACCACGAGGCCCGTGGCGAGGGTCACCGGCGGGTCTGTCTCATCCCCGCGAGCGCTCACGGCACCAACGCCGCCTCGGCGGTCATGGCCGGCCTCAAGGTCGTCGTCGTCAAGACCGCGGCCGGGGGTGACATCGACATGGACGACCTGCGCGCGAAGGTCGAGGCCCATGGTCCCGAGCTTGCGGCGATCATGGTGACTTACCCGTCGACGCACGGGGTGTTCGAGGAGACCATCACCGACCTGTGTGCTCTGGTCCACGACGCGGGCGGTCAGGTCTACGTCGACGGGGCCAACCTCAACGCCCTTGTCGGCCTGGCCCAGCCGGGGCGGTTCGGCGCGGACGTGTCACACCTCAACCTGCACAAGACCTTCTGCATCCCGCACGGCGGCGGTGGGCCGGGCGTCGGCCCGGTTGCGGTGCGCTCGCACCTCGCGCCCTACCTCCCCAACCACCCGCTGGCCCCCGAATGCGGACCCTCGACCGGCGTCGGCCCGGTGTCGGCGGCTCCCTACGGCTCGGCGAGCGTGCTCCCGATCTCGTGGGCCTACATCCGGCTCATGGGCGGCGCCGGGCTGACCCGCGCTACCCAGGTGGCCATCCTCAACGCCAACTACATCGCGGCCCGCCTGCGTGAGCACTTCCCGGTGTTGTATGCCGGTGCGTCCGGTCTCGTGGCTCACGAGTGCATCCTCGACCTTCGGGGCATCACCGCGGAGACTGGCGTGACGGTCGACGACGTTGCCAAGCGCCTCGTCGACTACGGCTTCCACGCCCCCACGATGTCTTTTCCTGTGGCCGGGACGCTCATGGTCGAACCGACCGAGAGCGAGGACCTGGGCGAGTTGGATCGGTTCATCGCCGCGATGATCTCGATCCGCGACGAGATCAACGCCGTGCGTGACGGGGTCATCACCGCCGAAGCCAGCCCGCTGCGCTCGGCTCCGCACACGGCATACGCGCTGACGGGCGAGTGGGACCGCGCCTACGACCGCACGACCGCGGTCTTCCCACCCGGGGTGGACCCGACTGACAAGTACTGGCCGCCGGTGGCGCGCATCGACGGTGCCTACGGAGACCGGCACCTGGTCTGCTCGTGCCCGGCGCCGGAGGCGTTCGAGGACTGACTGGGCGCGTTTCTGTCTTGATAGGGTCCTGCCGATAGCCTGTGGGCAAACACAAGGTGAACGCCACACAACGCTGCGGCACGACTTGAGGAGTTGCCGGGTGGGCAAGAAGCACCGCCGCGAGCAGAAGCTTGCCAAGCAGTTGGCCAAGGAGTTGGCCAAGGACGAGCAGCGCGTCGGGTCACCGATCCCCGAAAGCCTGCGTCCGCGTCCGGCGCTGTCCTACGAGTTGGACGAGGCCAAGGAGAGCGTTGCCCTGTCCGCGTTGCGGCGGGTCACCCCTGGCCTCACCTACCTGCTGACGCAGTATCCCCGCGGGATGATCCGCCGGGACGCTGTCGCGGGCGTGGCGGTCGCGGCATACCTCATCCCGCAGGTGATGGCCTACTCAGCCATCGTCAACGTCCCGCCCGTCGCGAGCCTGTGGACCGCGCTCGCCGCGATCATCGCGTATGCCGTGCTCGGCAGTTCGCGGATCCTCTCGTCAGGACCTGAATCGACGATCGCGCTGATGACCGGCGTGGCCATCGCGCCGCTGGCAGCGAGCAACCCTGACCGGGCCGTGGCGTTGTCGGCGGCGCTCGCCCTGTGCGTGGCCGGGTGGTGCCTCATCGCCCGGGTGCTCCGAGCGGGGATCATCGCCGAGTTGTTGTCGACCCCGCTGCTCGTCGGCTACCTCGCCGGTGGTGCGGTGCTGATGATCGTCGGCCAACTGGGCAAGGTGACGGGTACCTCCGTCGACGGCGAGAGCATCGTCGAGCAATTGCAGTCGTTCTTCTCCGTCGTCGGGCGGACGCAGATGCCGACGCTCATCGTCGGCGGCGCCACCCTGGCGCTCATCCTGGTCATCATCACGTTCCGGCCCAAGTGGCCCGCCCCGCTCATCGCGGTCGTCCTCGCCACGGTCGCGTCGGTCCTGCTGCACCTGGAAGCCCAGGGCGTGAAGGTCGTCGGGACCGTGCCGTCGGGGCTGCCGATGCCGCACCTGCCGATGGTCACGGGCGAGGAATTCAAGGCGATGATCTGGGCCGGGCTCGGCATCGCCATCGTCGGCTACAGCGACATCATGCTCATCTCGCGCGGCTTCCCGCTGACCCCGGGCGAGGGGGAGACCAAGGCCGATGTGCGCGCCGACCCCCAACAGGAGTTGGTCGCGATGGCGGGGGTGCACGCCTTCGTCGGCTTCTTCAGCGGCTACCCGGTGTCGGCGTCGGGCTCGCGCACCGCACTGGCCGTGGCAGGAGGCGCACGCAGCCAGGCGTATTCGCTCGTGGCCGGGCTATGCGTTGTCGCGGTGTTGTTCTTCGCCGGCCCCCTCATGGCAGGTCTGCCGTCGGCCGCGCTGGGTGCGGTCGTGTTCTACGCCGCCGGGAAGCTTGTGTCGATCCCCGACTTCAAACGGCTGTGGGCCTTCCGGCGTCGCGAGTTCTTCCTGGCCATCATCGCCATGCTGGGCACCGTCGTCATCGGCATCCTCCAGGGCGTGCTCTTTGCGATCGCCCTGAGCCTGCTGGAGATGCTCCACCGCCTCGCCAGGCCCCACGAGGGCGTCCTCGGGCGGGTTCCTGGGATCCCGGGGATGCACGATGTCGCCGACTATCCCGATGCCCGCACGATTCCTGGATGCATCTTCTATCGCTATGACGCGCCGCTGTTCTTCGCCAATGTGGGGGACCTGCGCGAACGGGTGGATCGGGTCATCTCCGTGGAGAACCAGGCCTACCCGCAGACTCCGGTGCGCTGGTTCATCCTCAACGTGGAGGCCAATGTCGAGGTCGACATCACCGCCGCGGATGCCCTGCGCGAGTTGGCCCAGGAGTTGGCCGACCGAGGCATCGAGCTTGGCCTGGCTCGGGTGAAGTTCGACCTCTACGAGCCGCTCGACCGGGCCGGCGTCATCGATGTCATCGGGAAGGACATGCTCTTCGCCACCCTGCCCGTGGCCGAAGAGGCCTATCTCAAGTGGGCTGTGGCCCAAGCGAACTCCGGATCGGTCGAGCCCGACCTCGAGGTGGTGCAGGCCGCGGTCGATTCCGTGCCGGCACACAGCCTGCTGCCGTGGGATCGCCCCGATGATGAGGAGGATGACGATGGCCCGCGGCCGAACCTCGGGCCTGCCGAAGCGAGAGTGGCCGTGCTCGATCCCAAAACCGCCGGCCCGGACCAACCCGCCGACGGCGTCGCCAGGTGATCAGGCGGCCGGGCCGGTGACTCGCCGGACCGTCGAGCCCCGTCTGGTCTTGTCGACCTGCACCTGAGCCGGGATCCGGTCACGCAAGGCCGGCACGTGGCTGACGACCCCGACCGCGCGCCCACCGTCCTGCAGTTGGTCAAGCACCTCCATCACCTGTTCGAGGCTCTCGCCGTCGAGGCTGCCGAACCCCTCGTCGATGAACAGCGTGTGCAGGTCGATGCCGCCGCTCTCCTCGCGGACCGCGTCGGCCAGCCCGAGGGCCAGGGCCAGGGAGGCCATGAACGACTCGCCGCCGGACAAGGTGGCGGTGTCGCGGACCTGTCCGGTCCACTCGTCCTGAACGACCAGGCCCAGGCCACTGCGCCGTCCCCCGGAAGCGAGCCGGTCGCTGTGGGCCAGGTGGAATCGCCCGTCGCCCATCCGCTGGAGTCGCTCGTTGGCCAACTCGACGACCCGCTCCAACCGCCCGGCCAGCACGAAGGCCGAGAGCTTCATCCGCAGCGTGTTGTCCGAGCCGAGCCCCGACACGACATCGGCGAGGGCGGCGGTCGAGGTTGCCACCCCCGTTGCGGCTGTCGCGGCAGCGGCGCTGGCGGCCACCTGCCGCGACAGCGCGTCGATGTCGCGCGCGGCCTGCTCGGCGAGGGCATGCTCGCGTGCCGCGGCGGTGCGCTGGCCCCGGGCGTCGTTCATCTTGGCTGCCAAGGCCGCGAGGTCGGGCAATGGGGCTTCCAGCGCGCGCTCGACCTCGGGATCGGCGACGGTGGCCCGTGCCGCGGCCGCGGCGGCAACCTTCGCCGCGATGCCCTCCCGAATTTCAACCAGCGTGGCCGCGGGAACGGCCGCCGCGCAGGCCTGCACGACATCGGCGAAGCCCTCGGCGCGGCATACGGAGGAGGTTGCCTCGTGCGCCTCGGTATGCCGCCGTTGTGCCTCGTCGGACGCCGAACGCGCGGCCGCGGTGTCCGCCAACGCAGCGACGACGCGGCGGTGGCGCGCTGGGACGTCGGCCGTGGGCACCTGCGGGTCGGCGCACGGACACCCCTCGGTATGCCGTGCCACCAGCTCGCAGACCACGGCCGCATCGTGCTCGGCCGCCTCGGCCAGCTCGCCTTCGAGAGCCTGGGCGGCGGCGAGCTGCCCGAGGGCTGCCCGTCGGGACTCGGCGAGCGTCTCGAGGGCCTGGCGGCGTTGCGCGAGCTCGGCTTGCACCTGGGGGAGCTCGGCCACTGCGGAGGCAGCGACGGCGACGGCTCGGCCGATGACGTCTGCGGCGTCGCGAAGGATCGCCAGATCGCGCTCGTCGCCGCCAAGTTGTTCCACGAGGAGGTCATGGTGAGCTCGGGCGGCGGCCAGATCGGTCTCGATGCGGCGGACCCGATCGTCCAGGGGGCGCCAGGCCTCCTCGGCCGCGTCGACATCGGCAGCAGTGACAGCATCGACCGCGGTCGCCGGGGCTGGGTGCTCGGTGCCTCCGCAGACCGGGCATTCGTCACCCGGGTGCAGGCCGGCCGCGAGCTCGGCGGCCATCCCGTCCAGGCGCCGTTGGCGAAGGTCGAGCAACCTCCCGGCCTGAGCGAGGGCGACCCGGGTGGCGGCCAAGCCGGCCGACTCAAGGCTCGCGATGGTGATCGCCGTGCGGTCGAGATCGTCGCGGAGAGTTACCAGTCGCCCGGCCTGGGACGCTGACGCCTCGGCCGGCCCGGATCCGGCGGCGATGGTCAGCAACGCGTCGGCCCGGACCTGCAACTGAGCGACCTGCTCCACCAACGCCGCCTCGGCTGCGTCAATGGTCGCCAGCGCGCGCTGGGCGACCTCGCGCTGGGCGGACACGCTCGCCTGCCGCTGCGTCCGCGTCGCCTCCGCAGCGCCGCGCTGGGCCAACACATCCAGAGAGGCGTCGAGACCGCGGGCTCGGGACAGCGCCTCCTGGGGCGAGTCACCCACGTCGACCGACCACCGGGCGAGGGCGGTACAGCTCGCGGCATACCGGGTCTGGGCCGAGTCGCGCTCGGCCTCGGCGGCGGCGAGCGCGCGCAGATCACCAGCAACTCGACCGGCCCGCTCGCCCAGCTCCAGGCGCCGGGCCGCCGCCGCGCGAGCATCGGAGCCCGCCGCGAACTCTGCGAGCACCCGGCGTGCGGCCTCGCCCCGAGCAGCGGCCCGCGCCGCGAGAGCCGCTGCCGCATGGGCGCTCTCGGCCGCACTGGCAGCCTGCTCGGCCGTCGCCGCGGCCGTGAGAGCCGCCAGCGCATGGGCGCCAACCCGGGTCGACGCCTCGGCAGCAATCTCGGCCAGCCGGCCAGTTTCGGTCGCCTCGGCCCACGTGGGCAGCCCGTCGATGACCTCGGCCGGAACCCGGGCCAGCACGTCGTCGACCCGCAGCAGATCGGCGGACAGCGCGGCGCGCGCCTCGGCCGCTGTGGCGGCGGTGAGGCGGCGACGGTCGGTCAGCCAGGCTTCGACACCGGTGAAGCGGCTGACGTCGAAGAGGCGCTCCAGCAGCACCCGGCGTTCTTCCGGGGTCGCCCGCAGGAAGGCCGCAAAGTCACCCTGGGGGAGGAGGACCACCTTGGCGAACTGGTCCAGGCCCATGCCCAACGCTTGGCCGAGGCTGTCACCCACGTCATCGGCTCGGGTGGCCAGCGTCGTCCACACCCCGTCGCGGGACAGCTCGTCGAGGCGCACCTGACCGCGGACCGGGGTGAGGCCGTTGCCACGCTTCTTGGGACGGTGATGGTCCGGAGACCGGGTCACCCGGAGCCTGCGGTTGCCGACGGTGAGCTCGAGCGTCACCTCGGGGACGTCATCGGCTCCCGCGTGATCGCTGCGCAACGTCTCACCGGCCGGGCGCAGACCTGGCACCCGGCCGTAGAGCGCGAAACAGACGGCATCCAGGAGGCTGGTCTTGCCGCTCCCGGTGGCCCCGTGGATGAGGAAGATGCCGGCGTCAGCGAGCTCATCGAAATCGACCTCGATCAGCTCGGCGAACGGACCGAACGCGCGCGCCTGCAGCCGGTGCAGCCTCATGCCACACCCCGGGACTGGTCGGCCACGCCTTCGTCGTCGGCCTCGGCCCGGGCTGCCCTGCTGGCGTCGAGGGCCTCGGCCAGGGTGGCGCGCTCGTCATCGGAGGCGGCCGCTCCCGCGCGCACATGGGCGAGGAAGTCGCAGCAGACGTCGAGCTCGGCGCGGGCGGAGGGGACGCGAGCGGCATACCTGCTCGTGGCGTGAACCTCCCCACCGCGCGGGGCGAACTCGAGGTGCAGCAGGTCAGGGAAACGGCGGGTTAGTTGCTCGTATGCCGCGAGCGGCCGGACCGGGTCGGTGAGGACGGCCCGGCACCAGGCACCGCGAGCCCACTCCAGGGAGGGGTTGGTCAACAGGTCGGCGAGGTCGCCGCGCAGGACGGCCAACCGCCGGGGCACCGGGGTCGGGATCGCTTCGACGGACACGCCGGTGGCCGTGAGGTCGAGCAGGGAGACCGACTTGATCTGGTCGGCCTCACCGAAGGACATCGCCAACGGCGAGCCGCTGTAGGCGACGTCGTCACGGACCCACTGGGGGCGGTGCAGGTGACCCAGAGCGGCATACGTCACGCCGTTGAAGACGTCGGCCGGGACGACACTCACGCCGCCGACGGCGATCTCGCGCTCAGACTCCGTCGTCGTGCCACCGGCGACGAAGGCGTGGGCCATGACGATCGAGGGCAGGTCGTGGCTCGTCAGGTCGACACGGACCCGATCCATCGCGGCCCGCAGCACGGCGGCGTGCGACCGCTCGCCTACCCCTAGCGCTGGACCGACCACCGCAGGCTCAAGATAGGGAAGCGGATAGACGGCCACGTCGCCGAGGACGACCGGGGTGCCGACGCTGCTCAGCGACGCACCGATGTGCACCCCGGCTCGGGCCAGCAGGTCGGAGGCGAAGCCGAGCCGGATCGCCGAGTCGTGGTTGCCGCTGGTGAGGACGACCTGGGCACCGGCGTCGACTAACCGGGTCAGCGCGTCGGCGAGCACGCTCACGGTGTCAGGGGAAGGCAGCGCCCGGTCGTAGACATCGCCCGACACGAGGACGGCCTCGACCCCCTCCGTGCGGACCAGATCGACGAGGAATTCGACGAACTGCACCTGGGCACCAAGCAGCCCCACCTGGTGGAACGAGCGCCCCAGGTGCCAGTCGGAGGTGTGAACGATGCGCACCCGGCCAGGCTATGACCGGCCACCGACAGGGCCCGGGAGGTGGGTCGGCGTGCCTCCCGTGGACCCACCATCGCGCGCGAACCGGGCAGAGCGGCATACTCTCCGGCCATGGGCCAGGACATCGAGTCGATCACATACACGCGCGAGCAGCGCCAACGGTTCCGGCAGAAGGTGCACCTGTGCCTGGACGTGTTCGAGCGGATGCTGGCCTACAGCCAGTTCGACTTCGAGCGGCCGATGACCGGGATGGAGATCGAACTCAACCTGACGGGAAGTGACTTCCGCCCCAAGATGGACAACGCTCTCGTCCTCGAGCGGATCGCCGACCCGGAGTATCAGACCGAGTTGGCCCGCTACAACATCGAGTTCAACGTCAAGCCGCGCGAGTTGGGCGGCGACTCGATGCTGTCGCTCGAGGGCGACCTGCGCGCATCGCTCAATCGGGCCCATGAGACCAGCGCCGAGGTCGGGAGCAAGATCGTCATGGTCGGCATCCTCCCCACCGTGACCCTCGACGACTTCGCGGGCGACTGGATGAGCGCCAACGCCCGCTACCACGCCCTCAACGACGCCATGCTCGGCGCCCGTGGCGAGGATGTTCACCTGGACATCGAGGGGCCTACCGGCGAGCACCTGGAGCGCTATTTCGACTCCCTGGCGCCCGAGGCGGCCTGCACGTCGATGCAGTTGCACCTGCAGGTGGCGCCCCTGTCGTTTGCCGACCACTGGAACGCCGCCCAGGCCCTCGCTGGCGCCCAGTTGGCTCTTGCCGCCAACTCCCCGTTCTTCTTGGGCAAACGGCTGTGGGCCGAATCCCGGATCCCGGTGTTCAGCCAGGCCGTCGACACCCGTTCGCCGGAGTTGAAGAACCAGGGGGTGCGGCCGCGCGTCTGGTTCGGGGAGCGGTGGATCACGTCGATCTTCGACCTGTTCGAGGAGAACGTGCGGTACTTCCCGGCGCTCCTGCCCGAGACCACCGACGAAGACCCGTCGGCCGTGCTCGATGCGGGAGGGGTGCCGGCCCTGGCCGAGATGCGCCTGCACAACGGCACCGTCTACCGGTGGAACCGCCCGATCTACGACATCGGCGGCGGCCGGCCACACGTGCGCGTCGAGAACCGGGTGCTGCCCGCCGGGCCGACCATCGTCGACACCCTCGCCAACGCCGCGTTCTACTACGGCGCCCTGCGGATGCTCGCCCAGGAGGACCGCCCAGTGTGGTCGCGCATGAGCTTCGCCGCGGCCGAGGACAACTTCCTCGCCGGGGCCAGGGACGGCCTGGAGGCCAAGCTCTATTGGCCGGGCCGAGGTGACCTGCCGGCCACCGAGCTCATCTTGCGACACCTGTTGCCCCTGGCCAACGAGGGCCTGCGGGACTGGGGTGTCTCGACGGAGGCGCGGGACCGCTACCTGTCGGTCATCGAGGGCCGTTGCCTCACGGGGGTCAACGGCGCGACCTGGCAGACAGCGACCGTCGCGGCGCTGGAGGAGCGCGGCATACCTCGGGAGGAAGCCCTTCGCCAGATGGTGGCGACCTACTCTGAGCACATGCATGCCAACACCCCCGTCCACACCTGGCCGATGCCGTGACCCGCGCGTTCCGCCTGCTCAACGTCTTCGCGCTCGCTGACGACCCCTTCTCGGGCAACCCGCTGGCCGTCATCGAGGACGCGTCCGGGCTCGACGGCGCCACGATGCTCGCGATCGCCAGGCAGTTCAACCTGTCCGAGACGACCTTCGTCACGCCCGGCGGCGACACGGGCGGCGCCGGACCGACCGACGCGACCGTGCGGATCTTCACGCCCGGCTACGAGATGCCGTTCGCCGGGCACCCGACCCTCGGCACGGCGTGCGTCGTTGGTGAGCGCCTGGGCAAGAACCACGTCGTCCTGCGTGTCCCTGCAGGGGACATCCCCGTTGACGGGCTGAGCGTTCCACACAGCGGCGACCAGACCTGGACCCTCACCGCCAAACCGGCCACGATCACCGAAGGGGCGGTCGCTCGGAGCGACCTCGCGTCCGCCGTCGGGCTCAACGCCGACGACCTCGTCGACGAGGGCTGGTGGGTCGACGCCGGCGTGGATCAGTTCCTCACCGAGGTGACGTCGGTCCAGGCCGTCCGACGAGCCGCGGCCGACCCGGTGGCGGCCCGGCGCTTCATCCTCTCTCCGCGCGGCGAGAGCATGGCCCTGGTGTGGGCATGGACCAGTCCCGACACGATCGAGGCGCGGTTCTTCTTCAGCCAGGACGCCGCGATGATCGAAGACCCGGCGACCGGGTCCGCGGCGGCCAACCTGGGCAGCCTGTTAGCCCATCGCGGCTTCCGCGGTGCGGTGACAGTGGACCAGGGTGCTGCGGTGGCGCGCCCGTCCCGGCTGCACATCGAGGTCACCGAGGCCGGCCGAGTCCGGGTCGGCGGATTGGTCCGCGAGATCGGCCGCGGCACCCTCGCGCTCTGATGCCGACCTACGTCGCGTTCCTGCGCGCGGTGAACATCGGTCGGCGCCAGACCCCGATGGCCCGCGTGCGGGCCACCTTGGAAGCGAGCGGGTTCACCGACGTCCAGACCTACATCCAGACCGGCAACGTCCTGCTCACCACGACCGCGCGCTCGCCGGAGAAGGTCGCCCAGCGGGTCCGCGAGGCCCTCTCCGGCGACTTCGGCTTCGACATCCCCGTCGTGGTCCGTCGGCCGCGTGATCTGGTCGATCTCGTCGCCGCCGTCGACGCCCTGCCTGATCCGTTCCCGGAGGGGCGCACGTATGCCGCGTTCCTCGACCAGGAGCCGAGCGACGCAGCAACCGCAGTGCTCAACGACTGGTCTGCGCCCGGGGAGTGGGTCCGCGTCGTGGGACGCCACGTCGTCCTGCGGCTGGGCATTCCCGCGAACGTCGTCACCTTGACCAACGCGAAGATCGAACGTTTCGGCGTGATCGCGACGACCCGCGATCTCACCGTCGTGCGCGCTCTGGCGACCCGCTGGGGCGGTTGAGCCCGCGACGCACGACGTCGAAACACACGACCGCCGCCGCGGCCGACACGTTAAGAGACTCCACGCCTCCCGCCATGGGGATGGACACCCAGGTGTCCACCAACTCGCTCACCTCGGCTCCCAGCCCGGCCGTCTCCCCGCCCATCACGTATGCCGTGTCGCCCGGCAGGTCCGCCGCGAACAGGTCCGCCGGCCCGTCGGCATCCAACCCGGCGATCCGGTAGCCCGCATCCAGCAGCAACCGGACGGCCTCGACCGCCGTCGCCACCTTGAGGATGGGGGCCTTGAAGGCGACGCCGGCGGACGCCTTGACGACGAGCGGGTCGATCGACGCGACTCCCCGGCGCGGCACGACGATCCCCGAGAAGCCCGCGGCCGTGGCCGTCCGGAGGATCATCCCGACGTTGGCCGGGGTGGTGATGCCGTCCAGGACGATGATCGGGCCCCTCAGCCCGTCGGCCAGGGCGAGGTCCAGCGGTCTCATCCGCGGGGCGACGACGTCGGCGCACACGCCCTGGTCCTGCTTGCCGTTGCCGGCGATCTTCTTGACCCGTTCGGCGCCGACGAGTTGCACCGGGACGCCGCGGGCGCGCGCGGCCGAGCGGATCTCCGACACGTGTGGGCCGTGGGCCGAGTCGGCCATCAGGACCTTGTCGACGGTCAGCGAGGGGTCACCGAGGGCCTCCAGCACGGGGTTGCGGCCGTAGATCGTCACAAACCGGTCTTTCGGTGAGATCGGTGTCGAAGCGTTGGGTCCGGTCACCCGCCTATCCAACCGGTTCACTGGTCAGAGTGAGGGCTAGCGGCACGTGTAAACGCTTACGTATGCTGTGCATCGGGCTCCACGAGCCCGCAATCGCGTCCGTTTCTGACCGAGTCTGAGGGAGCCATGACCGACCGCGTCCCGCGTCGCCGTCTTCGGCGGGAGGGCTCCTCCCGATGACCTCCACGGCACCTGCGGCGGTGGTCGACGCCACTGCGTCGATCCTCGCCGACCTTTCGCCCGAGCGCCGTGAGCTCTTCGAGTTGCGGCTGCACCGATGGTGGGACGACCTCCTCGACGCGCTGGAGACCCTCTACGGCGAGCGGGCCTTCGACGTGGCGCAGCGGCTGGTTGCCCATGCGGCCGCGGCATACCGGGACCGCGATCCCGAGTTGCACCGACTGGACGAACGACGCATCCTCGCGCCCGACTGGCTGCAGGACCCGCGGATGTTCGGCTACGCCACCTACGCCGACCGCTTCGCGGGAACACTGGAGGCCGTCGGCGGGAAGGTCGACTACCTCGAGGAGCTCGGCGTTACCTACCTGCACCTCATGCCGCTGCTGCGCCCTCGCGAGGGTGACAACGACGGCGGGTATGCCGTGGCCTCCTACCGCGAACTGCGCCCCGACCTCGGGACGATCGAGGACCTCAAAGCGCTGTCGAAGCTCCTGCGCGACAAGGGCATCAGCCTGGTCCTCGACCTCGTGCTCAACCACGTGGCCAAGGAACATGACTGGGCCCAGCGGGCCCGCGCGGGGGAGTCGCACTACCGCGACTACTTCTACGTCTATCCCGATCGGACCGAGCCCGACGCCTACGAAGCGACCCTGCCTGAAGTCTTCCCCGACTTCGCCCCTGGCAACTTCTCCTGGGACGACGCGATGGGCGGGTGGGTCTGGACGACCTTCAACTCTTGGCAGTGGGACGTCAACTGGGCCAACCCGGATGTCTTCTGCGAATACGCCGACATCATCTTCTTCCTCGCCAACGCCGGCGTCGAGGTCGTCCGGCTGGACGCGATCGCGTTTACGTGGAAGCGGCTGGGCACCAACAGCCAGAACCAACCCGAGGTGCACGCCCTCACCCAGGCGCTGCGTGCCATCGCCCGGATCGCTTGTCCCGCAGTCGCATTCAAGGCCGAGGCGATCGTCGGCCCGCGCGACCTCGTGCAGTATCTCGGTCAGGGTGAGCACCACGGCAAGGTCAGCGACTTGGCCTACCACAACTCGCTCATGGTGCAGGCCTGGTCGATGTTCGCCACCCAGGACGTGCGGCTGACAGCCCATGCCCTCTCGGCGCTGCCGCCGGTCCCGACGACCGCGACCTGGATCTCCTACCTGCGCTGCCACGACGACATCGGCTGGGCCATCGACGACGGTGACGCCGCTGCGGTCGGGCTCAACGGCTTCGCTCACCGGGCCTTCCTCTCCGACTGGTTCATCGGTGCCTATCCAGGCTCGACCGCCCGCGGCCTCACCTTCCAGGCCAACGAGGCCACCGGTGACCGGCGGATCAGTGGCACCGCGGCGGCATTGACGGGGCTTGACGCCGCACGGGAGGTCGGCGACCAGGCAGCGGTCGACCGCGCCATCTCGCGAATCCTGTTGGGGCACGCTCTGATCGCCGGCTTCGGAGGGGTGCCGGTGATCTGGAGCGGTGACGAGTTGGGGCTCCCCAACGACCCGGTCTGGGCCGGAGAGCCGGGCCACGAGGACGACAACCGGTGGGTCCACCGAGCCCGGATGCACTGGGAGGTGGCGGAGCGACGGCATACCCCTGGGACGCCCGAGCACCGCGTGTTCGGCGGGATCGCGCATATCGCGCACACCCGCGCCCGGTTGCCGCACCTGCACGCGTCGGTGCCGTCGAGCGTCCTCGGCGTCTGGGACTCGGGTGTCCTCGTGTTCGCGCGGCGCCACCCGGTGGGCACCATGCTCGCCGCCTACAACGTCACCGATTCGTGGCGCCCCGTGCCGGGCTGGGTCCTGCGGCAAGAGGGCCTGTCCAGCGGGACGGAGGCCCTCTCGGGCGCGCACGTACGGATCGAGGCCGACGACAACGCCTGGATGCCCCCGTATGCCGTGTGGTGGCTGGTCGACCACATCCCGGCGCACGCATAGGGTCGGGGTGTGCAGCAGAGCGTCTCGTTCAAGGTCTACTACGAAGACACCGACAGCCTCGGGGTCGTCTACTACGCCAACTACTTCAAGTTCATGGAGCGGGGCCGGTCGGAGTTCCTCACCGCTCAGGGCCGGTCGGTGGCCGACTGGAACGCCGCGGGCTTCCTGTTGGTCGTGCACTCGGTGCAGGCGACCTTCAAGCGACCCGCAGTGTTGGGCGACACCGTCGACATCGTCACGTCATTCACGTTGCCGTCGGTCTACCGCGGCCGGTTCGCCCAACGGGTGGAACGGGCAGGGGAGTTGCTCGTCGACGGGATCGTCGACGTCGTGTGCCTGGACGCGGCCCAGAACCTCATCGAGTTCCCGCAGCAGTTGCGCGCCCTCGCCGATTGAGGCCCGGCTGTACTGCGGCAGCCGGCCCGTCAGAGCAAGCCGAGTTCCTGGGCCTCTTCCCAGAGGTCGTCGCGGGCGGCCGGGTGTGCGGCATGCTCGATGAGTTGCACCGCTTGGCTCTTCTGGTCGCGCCAGGCGATCTCCGCCACACCCTGCTCGGTGATGACGGCGGTGTGTTGGAAGGACGTCACCGGTGCCTCGATGAGCGGCACGATGGTCGACACGTCGGCCTTGGGGTGCCAGGAACGCAGCGCCATGAGGGCCTGCCCGCGCGGCGCGTGCAGGGCACCGACGGTGAAGTCGCTCTGCCCGCCGAAGCCCGAATAGACCTTGGCGTTGACGCTGGCCGCGTTGGCCTGGTCGTAGAGGTCGACCTGCAGCGCCGTGTTGATGCTTGTCATCAGAGGCTGGGTGGCGATGATCGACGGCGAGTTGGTGGTCTCGGTGCGCAGGACACGCAGTCGCTCGTTGCGGTGCGCCCAGGCGTAGAGCGCGGCCGACCCCATGAGGGCCGACGCGGTGATGGTGCGGGCCGGGTCCAACGCCCCGGCCTGGTCCAGCTCCAGGACCCCATCGCCGATGACTTCACTCCAGATCCCCAGGCCCCGCTTGCCGCGCAGCCCGTCCAGCGCTGCGTCGGGGATCTCGCCGATGCCCAGTTGCAGGGTGGCACCGTCAGCGACGCGCCTGGACACCAGGTCGCCGATGATCCGAGCACTGTCCGCGCGCGACATCCCGCCGCCGCTGGCCGTGCCGTCGGCCTCTGACGTGGCCAGGTTGAGCACCGGCTCGTCGACCTCGACGATGGCGTCGAAGACGTCCAGCGGCAGTTCCCCGTCACCGAACGTGTAGGGCATCTGCCGGTTGACCTGCGCGATGACGATCCCGCCGGCGGCCTTGCACGCCGCGATGGCTCCGGGCAGGACGTTGATCTCAAGCCCGAGGGACACCTTTCCGGCGATTGGCGCGGAGGTGTGGGCGATGACGACGTCGACGCGCAGGCGCCGCTGATAGAGGAACGGCACCCCTGAGAGCCGCATCGGGAAGTAGACCAAACGGGGGTGGTGACGCATCCCGACCCCGACGAACGCCGACTCGGGGATCACCCCATCGCGCTGCGGTATGCCGCGCGGCGCGTTGAGCAGGTGCAGCCGGTATTCCGCCAGGAGGGTGTCGACCTTGCCGAGGACGGTCAGCGGAGTGCTGCAGTTGCCGCTGGTGACGACGCGCAGGTCGGTGCGCCGGCTGTCGATGACAGTCCCGAGGTGGTCGATGTCGAGCGTCTCCACGCACTCACTCTCGCAAACTCGGCGCGCGACGCCAATGCCGGGCGAGTCCTCGCTCCGCAGCGAGGAAGCCACCGGCCATGAGCAGGCCCAGCACGAGGATCCCGGCGACGTTGCCCAGGGCCCGGGCATAGCCCAGGACGGCGACGTCCACGAAGGGGTAGGGGTAGGCGCCAACGAACGCCCCGTGCAGCAGCATGACGACGAGCCAAGCGATGGGGATGGCGAGCGAGTGGACGACGGTGCGCCGGCTCACCCAACCGCGCGGTCCGACGACCACCCACACCAGCACCGTCAACACCGGAGTCACTTGGTGCAGAAGGGTGTTGGAGACGTTCTCCCACCCGCGCTGGACCGAGACGGGAGCCAGCACCACGGCATACACCAGGCCGGTGATGGTGATGAGCAGGACCGAGTCGAGGCGAGCCGCGCGCAAGGCCGCGCCCACCCGGGGGCGGCCCCAGGCGAGCAGCGAGGTCACCACCGCGACAACGATGTTCGACCAGATTGTGAAGTAGGAGAACCAGTCGGCCAGCCGCGATCCGAGGCCGGCCGCGTGGTCCGCGCCGTAACGGGTCGGGACCGTCACCGTGCTCGGGTAGATGTTCGTCACGGTGAGGGTCAGCGAGACCGCCAACCCCAGCCAGGCGAGGACTGCGTTGAGGGCGAGCCAGCGACGCGCGCCCGCAGTGAGGGTGTGGTCCACGAGGGGCGAGTATGCCGTGTGCTCGGGTCAGGCGTGCGCGTTTGGCGAGCGTCGGAGCCGGACCATGACCTCGTGGTGGTCGGTCTGGGGGAACATGTCGAACAGTCGCGCCTGGTGGGGGATGAGCGAGGGCATCTTCGCGAGGTCCCGGGCGAGAGTGGTGACGTTGCAACTCGAATAGACGACGTCCCGCACCGCGCTCGCCTCCAGCCAACTGGTGAGCGACTCGTCCAGGCCGCGACGTGGGGGGTTGACGACAACGAGGTCCGGGGCCGGGTGGGCGATCGCGTATGCCGTCGCGTCACCGACCACGAAGTCGATGGGCCCGCAGTCGGGGCGTTGGGCGAGCAGACCCGCTGCGCTGCGCTGGGCGGCGGTGATCGCGTCGGCTGACACCTCGACACCGATGACGTGGCGGCCTGCTGCTGCGGCCTGCAGCGCGAATCCGCCTACGCCGCAATAGAGGTCGAGGACTGAGGCCGGCTGGGCCGCGTCGATCCAGGCCTGTGCCTGCAGGTAGAGCCCGGCGGCGACCGCCGTGTTGGTCTGGAAGAAGCTCCGCGGGCCGAGGTGGAGCTCGGCGTCGGCGACCGGCATCGACAACTCGGACTGCTTAGTGAGGACGAGTTCGGTGTCGCCTTCGAGGACCGCCTTGTGTTGCGGGTGGAGATTGACGGTGACGACCTGCAGGTGGGGGAGCGCGGCTTGTAGCCTGGGGAGTGCGGAACGGGCTTGCGGGAGTTGAGAATTGGAGCGCAGGACGATGCGCAGCATGAGGGCGCCGGCGGGTGACGCGGTGACCAGGAGGTACTTCAGCTCGCCGCGCCGCTGGGGGACGTCGTAGGGGGTGAGCTGGGCGTCCATGACGAAGTCGGCGAGGTGGGGGAGCGCCGCATGCAGGGCCGGCTCATAGAGCCCACAGTCGCGCAGGTCGACGCCTCGGCCATGGCCGTCGAGAATGCCTAGGGTCGGGGCTGAGGCGGTGCCACCGACGACGAGCTTGGCTTTGTTGCGGAAGCCGTGCTCGGCGCTGGCGAAGGGCTCGAGCCAATCCAGTTGCGGCGCAATCAAAGACAGCGCGTCACGGCACCTCGCGTCCTTGGTCGCGAGTTGCTGGGAGTATGCCGTCCCCATGAGCGTGCACGAGCGGCATACCCCCGCGTCGTAGTAGTCGCACTGCACCCGCCTGAGGGTAGTCGCCTTCCCCGAATCCCTCACACTCGCCGGCGATCTCGAGCCCGCCTCGCCCCGGCTTCCCCGAATTCCTCACACTCGCCGACGATCTCATGCGTACCTCGCCCCGGTTTCCCCGAATTCCACACACTCGGAGGCAATGTCGGGTATGGCGATTCTGGGTCGGCCCGAATTCCTCACTCTCGCGGTGTATCTCAGGGGTCGAAGGAAGCCTCTTGACGTCCATCGGGGCCACCCAGCCCTCCCGA
>ERZ795058.526-NODE-526-length-58895-cov-29.446176_pt1 | contig 58895 bp, 53 predicted proteins | sample MGYA00375142_ERZ795058 | MGnify/ENA primary metagenome ERZ795058 (study PRJEB30187, sample SAMN05720210) | activated sludge metagenome | isolation source: anaerobic digester from wastewater treatment plant | place: Japan | collected 2015-04-20 ... | reverse complement strand
CATGGTCCGCACCTCAAAAACAGCCTGTTTTTGATCCGAATAGCGAAAGACGGGCTAGCTCGCGGAGGGCTGCATTCGCGCCAGCAGCCGGCCAAAGCGGGGATCTTCGCGTAGCGAGATCAAGTCTTCATCGCTGGCCATCCAGTCGGCATCGTCATAGCCCAATGCAATCGCCTGCTCCAGTTCGGCAAAGGCTTCGTCGGGCTGCCCGGTCAACGCAAGGCTGCAGGCCAGGTTGTAGTGCGCCAACGGCGAGGCCGGCTCCATCTTGACGAGTTGGCGGTCCGCCGCCAGTCCATCGTGATAGCGCCCCATTTCCGTGTAGAGGCAGCCCAAACTTTCCACCACGCCTGGATGCTCCGGCAACCGCGCCCGCACCGCTTCCAGAAAGCGCAGTTCGATGCGTCGCGCGCGCTCGGCGGCCGGCTGGGTTTTCCTGGTGGTGGATTTCGCCATGGCTCCGCTTATTTGCGCGCCTCAATGCGCACAAACTCCGTCCGTTGCGGGCCCACATAGATTTGCCGGGGCCGCATGATTTTCTGCTCGCTGTCCGCGCGCATCTCCTGCCAGTGCGCAATCCAGCCGGGCAAACGCCCCAGCGCAAAGAGCACCGTGAACATTTCCTTCGGGAAGCCCATCATTCGGTAGGTCAGGCCGGTATAGAAATCCACGTTGGGATAAAGATTGCGCGTCTGGAAATAATCGTCGGCCAGCGCCCGCGCCTCCAACTCCAGCGCGATTTCCACCAGCGGGTCGTTGATTTTGCGTTTGGCGGCCATCTCCATGCAGAGCTTTTTGGTCAACCGCGCGCGCGGGTCATAGGACTTGTAAATCCGGTGGCCGAACCCCATCAGCCGGAATTTGCTGTTGCGGTCCTTGGCCTTGGCCAGCACTTGGTCAATCGTCAGCCCGTCGCGGTGGATGCCCTCCAGCATTTCAATCACGGCCTGGTTGGCGCCGCCGTGCAGCGGGCCCCACAGCGCACAAATCGCCGCGGAAATACAGGCATACAGATTGGCGCCCGTGCTGCCGACCATCCGCACCGCCGTCGTCGAAGCATTCTGTTCGTGATCGGAATGCAAGATCAGCAGCTTGTTCATGGCCGCCACGTCGTAGGCATCCGCCTCATACTGCGATACCGGCGAGCGGAACATCATGTTCAGGAAGTTCTCGCAATAACTGTACTTGTGGCTGGGGTACACATACGGCTCGCCAATGGACTTTTTGTAGGAGAACGCCGCAATCGTGCGCAGCTTGGAGAGCAAGCGCGTGACGGTGATGTCAATTTCCTCCTGCCCGCTGTCCTCCCGTAACTCGGGATAAAAGCTCGACAGCGAAACCACCATCGCCGACAGCACCGCCATCGGATGCGCTCCCTCGGGATAGTTGCCGAAGAAGCTGCGCATATCCTCGTGCAGCATCGAATGGATGTTCAACAGTCCGGAAAACTTTTGCCGCTGGCTTTCCGTGGGCAGCTTGCCGTGAATCAGCAAGTAGGCCACCTCAATGAACGAGCAATTATCCGCCAAATCCTCAATCGGGTAGCCGCGGTGCAGCAGGATGCCCTTGTCGCCGTCCACATACGTGATCGCGCTGCGGCAGACCGCGGTATTCACCGTGGCCGGGTCATAGGCAAAGCATCCGGTCTTTGCCTTCAGCCCGCTCAGATTCAGGGCGCGCTCGCCCATGGTGCTGGTCAGCATCTCCAGTTCCACGTTCTTGCCGTCAATCGTCAAGGTAGCTTGCGGCTGCTGTGTTTTATTGCTCATTGCTTGTGTTCCATTCCGTCGTTCCGGTCCCAAAAAGCAAAACACCACGTCGCGCGGGCGCGGCGGGGTGTTTCACGCAAGGCAGGCGGCACTCCGGGCGGAGTGGCCGCCGCGCCGGATCACGCTTTGGTGATTTTACCGGCCTTGATGCAACTGGCGCACACCGTCATGGTCTTGACGCCGCCGCCCACCTTCGCCCGCAATTTCTGCAAATTCGGCTTGAACCGGCGCTTTGTCACCGCCGTCGTGTGTAACCCGATGCCGCCCTTTTTCTTGGACAGGCCGTGACGCACGATACGCGAGCCGCTCGACGGCCCTTTCCCACAAATCTCACAAATGGCTGACATGCTCTTCTCCTAAGTCAAAAGTGCGCGAACTATACCCACCCCCTCCCCCCCCGCGCAAGTGAAAAAGAACCCCCGGTCCGCGCCAATTGTTGTGCGGATCAGCAGGCGGCATGCCCACTTTCTGTCCAGCGATCCATTCCTACATTACGCAGGATTCGTTTGCTTTGGCGCCGCCGAAGGGGGCCAAAGATGCGTGGTGGTGTCTTTGTAGCGATCGTATTCGCTGAAAACGCAGCCACAGTATTGCTGGTGATAGAGCATGTGGACTAGGCGGGGATCGGCCTCGGCAGCGCGCGCATCCAGATAGAGGAACTCCACGCCGGCGGCAGTCCCGGCGGCCTCTCCCGCCGCACGGATCAGTTCATGATCCTGATGCCGACTGGTCACCAAGGTGGACGTGAAGACGGGACAACCAGCCGCGCGGGCCTGTTGCGCGGTACGCCCCAAGCGCAACGCATAGCATTCCCGGCAGCGCTCCGGCGCCGTTTCGTGGCCGTGCACCGCGCGGCAAAAGTCCACAAGGCCATAGGTTTCGTCGGCAATCAGCGGCAGGGCCGCTCGTTCCACCAGCATTTTGACGGCTTTGAGTCGCCGTCGAAATTCAATCAATGGATGGATATTCGGATTGTACCAAAAGACGGTCGGGGCCCACGCCTCCGGCCCGGCCTTGAGAGCCGCAAGCAACTTACCCAAGCAATGGGCGCAGCAGGCGTGGACCAGAATATCGCGCATGAGGATCAGAGCGGATAGAGCATCCCGGCGGCCACGTTCTGGGCGGTGGCCCGCGACTCCAGCAACTCCACCAACGCCAGCGCAAAAGCAAAGGCAGTCCCGGGAGCTTGGCTGGTCACGATGTTGCCATCGCGCACAACCCGCTCATCCACCCAGGTGCCGGCGCTTTGCAAGTCTTCGCGGCAGGCGGGGTGACAGGTGAAGCGCCGGCCGGTCAATACGCCGGCATCGCGCAGCACCGTCGGGCCGGCGCAGATGGAGGCAACCCACTTGCCCGCGGCGACAAAATCACGCACGGCCTGTTTGACGGAAGCATCGGCGCACATGGCCTCGGTGCCGCCAATGCCGCCCGGAATAACCAGCGCGTCGAAGCGGTTGGCCTCGGCAGGATCCCATGCGCCATCCGGCGCAATGCGTACGCCACGCGAGGTGGTGACCATCCGCGTTTCCTCCCCCACCCCGGCCAAAAACACGCTCACGCCCGCGCGGCGCAACACGTCCACCACAATGACCACTTCCATTTCCTCGGAACCATCAGCCACCAATACACAAACATTTTTCTTTTTCATTTTATTCTCCTCTTGTTGAGCCTACGCCCGCGGGTGGGCTTTGTCATATTCTTCCTTGAGTCGTTCCACGCTAACATGGGTATAGATTTGAGTGGTGGAGAGGCTGGCATGGCCGAGCAACTCCTGCACGCTGCGCAAATCGGCGCCGGCATCCAGCAAATGGGTGGCGAAGCTATGGCGCAACACATGCGGCGTAATGGCGGGATTCAGGCCAGCCACCGCCAGATATTTTTTGAATGAGCGCTCCACGGAGCGCGGGGTCAGCGGCCCGCCCTTCGAGCTGACAAAAACCGCGGAGGGACGACGGAAATTTCGTTCGGCTAGCCAGTGATCCCGTGCGTCCAACGCGGCTTGCAGGGCTTGGGCGGCGGGCCGACCAATGGGGCAAAAGCGTTCTTTTTTGCCTTTGCCGCGCACGAGTGCGGTGCCGGAGAGCAGGTCGAGACGGGCGGTGGTCAGCCCGCACAGCTCCGCGATACGCATCCCGGTGCTATAAAACAATTCCAGAATGGCCGTGTCCCGCTGCACGGCATAGGCGGCGAAAGCGGACGCCGGACGGCTCCGTTTTTTTTCGTTCACCTGAACCTGCGCGGGCGCGGCCAGCAGGCGCAAGACTTCGTCCCGCGTTAGTACCTGGGGCAAACGACGGCGCAGGCGGGGCTGCTGCAAACCGGCAAAAGGGTTATCCTTGACCATCCCCTCGCGCACCAGAAAACGGAAAAACGAGCGCAAGCTGGACATCTTGCGGCTGGCGGTGGTGGGCGCCATGCCGGCTTTCTGAAACGACGCCAAAAAACGCCGCGCGGAAAACCGGTCGGGCGTTTTCCACGGAAATGGCGGCGCGGTCTCCTCACCCCAAAGCTGCCGGCAAAATTGGGCGATGTCGGAGAGATAGCCCGCCACGGTATGCTCCGAGGCATTGCGTTCCGCCCGCAAGTGCTGCACAAACTGCGCCACTGCCGGGTCCTGAGCCACCGAGGTTGCTGAGTCCGCGGCGTTATCCGATGACACCACTGCGGACAACTGGACTGGGCGTTTGCCGGCCACTACCCTCCCACTCCTTGCCGCGCCAGCCGGTTATTCGGCGGGCGGGGCCTTGGCGGTTTCCTTTTTGGCGACGCGTGGTTCGGGCAGGCCAAGTTTGGGCGCGAGCTCCGCATAGCCCGGAATTTGCGCGGCATAATTCAAGGCGAGGCGTTTCAGCGCGCTGACCTGCTTGAAGGAAAGTTGCTTGCGCTGGGCATACTGGGCCTTGAGCGATTCCAGAAACTCGCGGTCGTCCCATTTGCGTCCCTTGCGGCTGGTGGCCGGACGCCATGTTTGGACGGCGGCGAACAGCGCGAGGATTTCATCCAAATGAGCATCGGCAGGCGCGGCGGCTTCGGCGGTCAGCCCCAGCTCGGCGGCGCGCGTGGCGAAGTCGGGCATTTGCTCGGCATACTTGCGCATGATCTTGTCCAGATAAGCGATTTGCGCGGTGGAGAGCCGTTTGCCACCGGCGACCTGTCCGCGCAGGGACTCCACGAAATCGCGGTCGTCATACACCTTTTTGCCGAACTTGCGCGGCGGGTCGAAGGTCACGTTTTCCAGCATGGCGAGCTTGGCAATGGTCTCTTGGCGCGGCGGACCTTCGCGATTGGATTCGGCTGGGGCTTCCAGCTTCAATTCCTCGGCCACGGCGGCCGCCGTGGGGATTTGGTCTTGATAGCGGAACAGCAGGCGTGCCAGCGCATCCTGCTGGCGGCGGGAAATCGGCCGTTTGTTTTCAGCGATTTGCCGGCGAATGGATTCCACGAATTTTTCATCGCTATAGACGGTTTTCTCGCCGCGCGTCATCGGCTGCTGCCACGTGGTGACGGCGGACAAGGCCGCCAGCAGTTTTTCGACCGCGGCCAAATCGCCGGCCGGGCCACGCGCCGCGCCCATCCACTCCTGGAATTTGGCATAAAAGTTGGTGAGCATTTCCGTCCAGGCCACCTTGCCCTCTTCGATTTCATCGAGTAGTTCTTCCATGTTGGCGGTGAATTGCACATCAAAGAGCGCGTCGAGGTGGCTGATCAGGAAGTCGCACACCTTGAGACCGAGGGCAGTCGGCACGAGGGCGCGTTTTTCGCGATCCACATATTTGCGGTCGAGCAGCGTGGAAATAATCTGGGCATAGGTGCTGGGGCGACCCACGCCATTTTCTTCGAGCACTTTCACCAGCGAGGCTTCGGTAAAGCGCGGTGGCGGCTGAGTTTCCTTGCGGTCGTTGAGCCATTCAACCACATCCAGCGCCTCGCCGGGGTCGAGCGGCGGCAGGCTGGCGACTTCGTCGTTGTCGCCATTTTCCGCCTCTTCTTTTTTGCGCTGTTCAAGACCGGAAACCCGCATGAAGCCGGGAAACACGATTTCTGAAGCGGTGGCGCGGAAGAGGAAGGTGTCCGGCCCGGAGCCGACGGCTTCAATTTCGGCCGTGCGTTGCGCAATGCGCGCGGGGGCCATCTGGCTGGCCATGAAGCGCCGCCAAATCAGGTCATAGAGCCGCCAATCGTCGCGTTCGAGAACTTCCTTGAGGCTCTCCGGTGTGCGGGCGGGATCGGTTGGGCGGATGGCTTCGTGCGCCTCTTGCGCGCTGGAGCGGTTGCGGAAGACATTCGGAGTCTCGGGCAGAAACTCCGGGCCATGCTCGCGGCGAATGAACTCGCGCGCCTGCTCGCGGGCTTCCTGGGCGATGGTGAACGAATCGGTGCGCATGTAAGTTATCAAGCCCGACACCGTGCCGTGGCCCAGGTTGATGCCTTCATACAGTTTTTGGGCGAGGCGCATGGTGCGCGCGGGCGGGAAGCCCAAGGCGCTGCTGGCAGCCTGCTGCAGGCTGCTGGTGATGAACGGCGGCGGCGCGTTTTTGCGCACTTCCTTGCGCAACACATCCTTCACGCGCAGCGTGCGCTGCTGCAATTCCGCCATCAGGCGCAGGGCCAGCGCCTCATCCTTGATGTCGGCCTTGGCATCGTTGAGCTTGGCCAACTGCGCCACGAACGGTGCGCGCGGGTCCACCTGCTTGGCGGCCTTGACGCCGATCACCCAGTACGGCACAGGCTGGAAATCACGGATGGCCTTTTCACGCTCGCAAACGAGGCGCAGGGCCACGGACTGCACGCGGCCGGCGCTCGACGCGCCCGGCACGCGCCGCCAAAGCATGGGGCTGACTTTGTAGCCCACTACGCGGTCGAGAATCCGCCGCGCCTGCTGGCTGTCCACCCGCATCTGGTTGATTTCGGTCGGCTCGCTGAACGCCTTGCGGATGGCGGGGGCGGTGATTTCGTTATAGGTGACGCGACGGAAGTTGTGTTCACCCACCTTGCCCTTGAGCGCCTCGCGCAGGTGCCAAGCGATGGCTTCGCCTTCACGGTCGGGGTCGGGCGCCAGATAAATGGTCTCCACCTTGGCGGCGGCCGCTTGCAGGTCTGCCAGCACTTTGGCGCGCCCCTTGATCGGCACATATTGCGGGGTGAAGCCGCGCTGCACATCCACGCCCAGCGCGCGCTCGGGCAAATCCCGCACGTGGCCCAGCGAGGCCTTCACAATATAGTCGCCGCCCAGCAGCTTGTTGATGGTTTTGGCCTTGGCCGGCGATTCCACAATTACGAGACTTTTTGCCATGAGTTCTGCATCCTTTCCTTCAAACGGGTGAAGCCGCCTCGGGTTCCAAATCCCAGCGGCGAATATCGTCCATCAAAGCCAGCCGGCGGCCGGGCAGCCGCCGGATGATCTTCTTCATTTCCAATTGCATGGCCAGCGTCATCAGTTGCGCCGAAGGCAGGCCAGTCTTGCGAATCAAGACATCAAAATCCAATTCCGGTTCCGGCCACAGCGCGCGGACTACGGCGTGTTCGGGGCCGGTCAGGGTGAGGCGTTGACGGGCATCATGCCGCTGAGCAAGGCGGGCCTGTTCATCCGGTGGGAACAGGAACTCGAACTCGCGCAGGATATCAGGCAAATCCTCGACCAGCCGCGCTCCATTTTGAATCAGGCGGTGCGGGCCTTTGGCGCCGGGCAAATCCACGCGGCCGGGCACCGCCAACACGCTGCGCCCCTGCTCCAGCGCCTGCTCGGCAGTGTTCATCGCGCCGCTATCCAACCCCGCCTCCACCACCAGCACGCCTTTCGACAAGCCGCTGACAATCCGGTTGCGATACGGAAATGTGGTGCGGTCCGGCTCACGCCCCAGCGGGAACTCGCTGATTACCGCGCCGTGTGCCGCGATGCGCTCTGCCAGCTCACGGTTTTCCGGCGGATAGAGTTTATCCAATGCGCCACCCAGCACGGCCACCGTGCGGCCCTCGGCCTTGAGCGCGGCCAAATGCGCGGCGGTGTCAATGCCGCGGGCCAGGCCGCTCACAATGGTGAACCCGGCTTTGGCGGCCAGATAGGCCAACTTGTCCGCCTGCGCCATGCCATAGTGCGATGCGCGCCGCGTGCCCACCACCGCCAACGCCTGCTCGTCCTGTTTGGTCAACGTGCCGCGCACATACAGGCACAGCGGCGGATCATAAATGGTTTTCAACGGCGCAGGATATTCGTCATCCAGCGGCGTGAGGATGCGCGCGCCCAGCGCGGCGGCGGCCGATTCCTCGCGGTCGGCGGATACAGTCGCGCGCTGCGTCACAATGCCCTCGGCCACTTTGGGGCCGATGCCGCGCACGGTGGCCAGCACAGCGGCCGGGGCGGACAGCACCGCTTCCGGCGAGCCGAGCGCCTCGACCATCGCGCGCACGCGAACCGGACCGATGTTCTCGATCTGGTTCAACGTAATATAGGCGGCGCGGGGAGTCATGGGCTGGCGGTCAGTTGGGATTTAGTCGTCCAAAGCGCTGCTTTCGTCCTCGAGCGACTGCGGCAGCGGAATCGTTTGCTCCGGCACCGGCGGGGTGGCCGGAGTGGCACGGCGCCGGCGAAACGGCGTGAACAATTCGAGCTGGCCGCTCTTGAGCAAATCGTAGTTTTTCAGGATGCGCAAAATTTGCAGCAAATCAGATTTTTCGTAGTTGCGCTTGACGTCAATGCGCTCGATCAGTTCCAGCAACATGGGGCGGTAAAGAATCACACCATCAATGCCGCGCGTGCGCAGGAAGGCCAGCGCCTGCGCGCGTTGGTCGGGGTCCGCGGGCAAATCGGCCAGACACAGAATCTTGGCCGGGTTGGGCTGGCCAAGATCGGCCTCCGCCAACCGCACCACTTCCGGCTCCGCGAACCGGTACATATCCGGCAGGCTGGCCAGAATGGCCGCGGTGAACTTCTCCGAGTGCCAGCCACGAATCGCGATGATGGCGCTGGAAACCTGCGCCAGTTCCGCCGCGCCCCAGATGCGCTCCTTGGAGAGCGCCCCCGGCTGCGGCAGCGCCGGATTCACCGCCAGCAAATCCAATTCCTCATACGCGCCCTTGGCGCGCGCCATCACCTGATATTTGCGCGGCTGGCGCACCAAAAAGCCCAGCGCTTCAAGATATTCCCGAACAATCCATTCATTGACCGATGCCATGTGCGCACCATCCTTTCAACGATTCATCCAAGGTTGCGGGAGAAACCGGCTCCGGCAAGCCGCAGTGGCCGAGGCGGTCGCAAAGGACAAAGCGCACGGCGCCGGCGGCAGCCTTTTTATCGCGGCCCATCGCCGCGCGGACAGCCTGCCAATCGAGGTTGGCGGGGCGCAAGCGGACCGGGTCCAATTCAAACTGTTTGAGCAACGCGATGGCCCGCGCGGCATCGGCCGCCGGGAAGCCCTTGTGTGCCACCGACCACCCCAAGGCAAAATCCATGCCCAGCGCGACGGCCTCGCCATGCAGCAAACCGGAATAGGACGTCACTTTTTCCAGCGCGTGGCCGAGAGTGTGGCCGAAATTGAGCACCGCGCGCAGGCCGCCCTCGCGTTCATCGCGCGCGACGACATCGGCTTTGATTTCGCAGCAGCGGGCCACCATGCGCTCCAAGGCGGCCGGCTGGCGCGCCTGAATGGCCGCGGTGTGGGCTTCGAGCCAGGCGAAAAAGGCGGCATCCAGTGCCACGCCATACTTGATGACCTCGGCCATGCCCGCGGCAAACTCGCGGGGCGGCAAGGTGGCCAGCGTGTCGGTATCCGCGCAAACGGCGATGGGCTGGTGGAAAGCACCGGCCAAGTTCTTGCCGGCATCCAAATTGATACCCGTTTTGCCGCCCACGGAGCTATCCACCATGGCCAGCAGGCTCGTTGGCACCTGAACAAAACGAATTCCCCGCATGTAGGTGGCAGCAGCAAAACCGGTGATATCGCCCACCACGCCCCCGCCCAGCGCCACCAGAACCCCCGTCCGGTCGAGGCGCGCCTGCGCAATTTTTTCCAACAAATCCGCCCAGCACGCCGCCGATTTTGAAGTTTCGCCCGGCGACAGCACCACCGTGGGCCAGTTTCCTCCCAACAACGCGGCAATGCGCTCGCCGTGGCAGGCGGCCACATGGGCATCAGTGACCACCAGCCCGCGCAGCCCGTTGACGGCCTCCGGCAGGTGGCTCAGCACCCCCGCGCCCACCCAAATGGGATAGGAGCGTTCGCCAAGATCAATCTGAACCTTACAAGCCATAACGGGGTGAGGAAATATCCCCAACGCCCGCCGTTGTCAATGCGTTTCCCGATGCCGGCGCGGGCCAGCGGCGGGTTAGTTGCGCAGGCCCCAGCGCGTCAATTCCTTGGCCAGTTCGTGGCACGGGGGCTGCCCCGGGGCGGTGGCTTTGGCCAGCGAGCCATAGACCATGTGGGAACCCGCACCGGCCATGGCCACACGCGAGAGTCCCCCCAGCGGCCCCATGCCCATGACGCTCAGCGGGCCTTTGACCAACGCCGGCAGCGCCATCAGAATAGCCAGCTCCGCGGACGTATTCACTCGTGTGGCAATTTTCACCACATCCACCTTCAGTTGCCGTCCGCGCTGCGCCACCGCCAGCAGGCGCGGGAGGGGCGGCGTTTTACGGAAATTGTGGAACGACCCGATCAGCACAATATCTTCCGATTTGGCCGCCTGCACCAGCATGGACACCGTGCCGGTGGCCGCCAGTTCCACATCCAGCATGGACACTACGCGCAGCGCGCGCAAATAGAGCGCCAAACGCTGCGCCTCGCGCCCGCGCCATTCCCCCCCCTCCCGCCGGGAGCGAATGGTCAGCAGCACCGGCTTGTTTTGCTGCTCGATGGCCGCGCAAAGCTCCAGCCACGCGCCGCCGCAAAGCCCAGTAAGGTCAAGGCGTACTTCCAGCACATCGCAGACCGCGGGCGCTTGGCGCGCGCAGCGGCGCAACAACTCTTCCGAATCAATGCAACCAACAAGCAACGGATGATGGGCAGGGTGCAAATTCATAAGCGCATCACAACAAACTCCCCGGCGGAACAAAAGTCAAGAATGGCGGTGTAACTTTCCCAACACGGGGGGCGACTGTCATGGGCGAAGGGAAAAGATCATGAAAGGAACCCTCGCCATGAAACGCCAACCGCTCCGCCCAGCCTTGCTCCTTGCGGCAGTCGCCAGTCTCGCGCTCCCGATTCTGGCCGAGGCCCGCCCGCCACAACGCCACGAGCCGCCACGCCGCCCCCCGGCCTGCCGGCCGCAACCCACCAAGCCGCCGCCGCGCCCGCCGCAGCACTACCGACCTCCGCCGCCCCCTTGCTACTTCCGCCCCCCGCCGCCGGTGGTGTATTGCCCGCCCCCACCACCGCCCCCCCCGCCCCCGTGCTTCTACCCACCCCCACCCCCGCCGTGCTACTACGGGCCAACTCGAACCTACTTTTATCCTGCGGTGCCGACCGTTGGCTTCTACTTTCGGCTGTAAGCTGACTTGCCGCACCGCCCGTTCTATGAAATCCTAGTTGCGGAATCTGGAACCTGCCGCGCCGTGTGCCCAGCCTGCTCATGACCGACACCGACAACCGCCAAAACGACCAAGCGTTCGTCATGGACGCGGTGACCCGCGTCGTGGACGGCGATGTTGAGGCCTTCGCGGTGATTGTCCATGCCTACCAGCGGCTGGTGGCGGCGGAGTTGTCCCGCCGTCTGCCGGCGCAGGATATCCAGGAAGTGGCGCAGGATGTGTTTGTTCGCGCGTTTCGTGCCTTGCCAACCTACCGCCACGCCGCGCCCTTCCACATCTGGCTGCTGCGGATCACCCGCTACGCCGCCATGGATTTCTGGCGGCGCAAATACCGGCGGCGCACCCAACTGCTCGGCGATTTGGACGAAGCCGGCCTGCGCCGCGTGGAGCAAATCCAGCAGCAGCAGGTGGCCGAGCAGGAAACCGATGCCGCGGCGCGCGAAGCCGCGCGGGAATGGCTGGCGGCCGCGCTGGCGCGGCTCGCGCCGGATGACCGCGCCATCATCACGCTGGTGGAATTGGAAGAACACAGCATGGAGGAGGCCGCCCGGCGGCTGGGCTGCGGCGTCTCCGCGGCCAAGGTGCGCGCCTTCCGCGCGCGCCGCCGCTTGCACGCCGTGCTGACCGAACTGCGACAACAGAAACACAGGTGACGAAAATGAAAACACAATCTTCAACATTATGGGCTCAGCTCCGGACGGCCTACCGCCCGGAGGTGCCCGAGCTGGATACTGCCGCCATCATGGCGGCAGTCCGGCAGGAGGCGCGCACGCCCGTGCGGCGCACCGCCGCCGGCATGGCCGCTGCAATCCCCGGCTGGGCCTGCACGGCCGCCGCGGTGCTGGCCATTTTCGCTTCGGGGTTTGTCGTGGGCCGCGCGTTCAACGTGGCCGATCAACATATCCGCGCCGCGTGGACGCAGAGCGTGCAGCCGGAGGAATTCGCGACGACATTCCTCTCCTATGAGCCCGCGCGCGACGATTCAAGCCTGTAAGAAAGGGAGACCACCATGCCCAAAACCAAACTCACCCTGCTGCTGCTGGCCGCGCTCCTCCTCGGCGCCTGCCTCGGGTTTTACATCAACGACGCCATCATCCGCGCGCGCATCCGGTCCTATTCCCAAATGCCGGAGAATATGCCGCAGCACATCACCGGCCTGCTCACCAAGCGCCTCGACCTCACCCTCGAACAGCAGCAGCAGGTGCTCGCCGTGCTCAACAGCTATAGCGACCGCATGGCACAGGCCCGCGAGCAAACCCGCAACTTGTTCACCTCCCTGCTTCAGGAAATCACTGCCGAAGTGGATCAACACCTCACCCCCGAACAAGTGGCCGAACACAAAAAGATGTTGGATGAACTCCAAAAACGTCGGCAGGACAACCGCGCCCTCATGCGGGTCTATCGCCCGTCGGAATCCGACAACCAATCGCGCAAGTAGCGCTGGCTTTTCCCGCGCGCCCTTTTTATTCTGCCCGGATGAAACTGCATCGCTCCGCTTGTTTGGCGGTCGTCCTGGCCGCGCTCTGGCTCACCGCCCCCCTGCCTGCCACCGCCGCCGTACCGGTGGCGCCCATCCTGCCGACGGACTACCTCGGCTGGACCAACGCCTACCGGCTGCAAAACGAGCAGATGGAAGCCGTCTTGGTTCCGGCCATCGGCCGGCTCGTCCATCTGGCATTGGCCAACGGCGAAAGCCCGCTGCGCCTTGAACCCGCCTTGCGCGGCAAAACCCCGGACACCAACGAACCTTTTTTCAACATCGGCGGCGACTGGCTCTGGCCCGTGGCGCAAGCCCGCTGGCCCGCTCTCGCCGAAAATGGCCACGACTGGCCCCCGCCCCCCCTCCTCGCCGATCTGCCGTGGGAGTGCTCTGCGTGGACCGCCGATGATGGTCAACAATGCGTGCAATTCAGCCGCACCTATGGCGAGCCGCTGAATATTGTCGTCACTCGTCAGTTCACTCTGGCGCCAACCGCCGCTGAATTGATCGTGCACCAGCGCATCGAACGCACCGCTCCTTCGGAGATTCCCGTGGTGCTGTGGAACATCAGCCAAGTGGCGCAGCCGGATCAGGTGCTGCTGCCGGTGGCCACGCCCTCGGCTTTCCGCGGCGGCCTCAAAACCCTCATGGGCCACAAGCCCGATCGCCGCGCCATGCGCCGCTGCGGCTCTGCCGCCATTTATACGCCCGCCCCCGGCAGTGAAGTCAAACTGGGTTCCGATTCGCCCGCCGCGTGGGTGGCCGCGCGTCGAGGCCCGGTGCTGATTGTTGAATCCGCCACCACCAGCGCCACCGGCAATTATCCCGATGGCGGCGCCACGGTTGAAATCTATTCCAACCACGGCCTCGGCTATGCGGAAATCGAAACGCTGAGCCCGGAAGTCGCGCTGGCCCCCGCCACCGTGCTGGAAAATACGTTGTGCATCCGGCTGGCCGCCACGCCAGAGGAAACCGGCGGCTGCAAACTGGCCGAGGCCGCGCAGTCGCTCGCCGCGCCCTGAGCCCTTCCCAACCAACTGTCTGCTGACGAGCAACCCGCTTCAACGCGCCGGGGTCCGCAGCGCAATCTGCAAACACATCAACGCCCAAAAGCAGCCCAACAGCGCGGCCAGCGGCATTTGCAACGGCGTGGGCAACGCATACAGCACCAGCAGGCACGGCGCCCAGAACGTCCAGCCCGGCACTTGATTCGGCAGCACGATGCGCCGATACCACCCCGGCCCCAGTTGCAGGCGCGTCGCGCCCCACGAATAATTCAAATCCTGCCACAGGTGCGACACCGCCACCAGCGGCGACGCATAAAACGGCGAATACACCAACATATCCGTAGCGGTTTTCAACAGCACGGTGGCGAAGTTGGCATCGTGCCCCCACACCCGCGCTTGCAGCGTATAAAAAAGATGCGTGTTCGCGCCCATAAAGCCCCACCACACCACGCCGAAGAGCAGCGCCGCCCACGGCCGCCGCACGCGCAACCCCGGCACCAGCGCGCAGAAAACCGCCGGCACCACGCCATTGAACACTGCCCGCGTCAAAATGCTGAACGTGATGCCGTAGCGATGCTGCCACTCCGCCACGTGCTGCATCCAACCATGAAACCGCGGCGACACATAATAGCCCGCTACCAGCGCCACCGCCATCGCCTGCAAGACCAAACCCGGAATCAAATTCGCCCGTGCCGCCTGCCAGCCGATGCGCCATGGACTGGCGCCCACGACTTTTCCACACTGTGGAAACTTTTTTTCCATGCTGTGGAAAACCTAGTCCCGCCACGCGCGGACAAAATAGTCGTCGGGCACGTCAATGGCTTCCGCCACCCGCCAGCCGGCCGCGGCCAGTTGCTGTTGCAGCGCCACCGCCGTGGGCATATGGTCGTGCTGCACGGCGTGAAGTTGCGCGTGCATGGCATTCAATTCGCGGCTGCCTTCCAAATTGGCCACTACCAGTTGCCCCCCCGGCGTCAGCCAGTCCCAACATTCGCGCAAAAACGCCGCCGGATCAGGCAGGTGCGGATAGAAACGAAAAACCAGCACGATGTCCCACGACCCCGCGGGCGCGGAATAACCGGTAATATCGCCGTGGCGCACCGTCACTTGTGGCAAGCCGGCCACCGCCGCGGCACAACGCGCAATCATGCGTTCGCTGGCATCCAGCGCCAGCACATGACCGCCCCCCCCCACCCACTCCGCCAAGCGGACAGTCAACGGCCCGGCGCCGCAGCCCGGCTCGAAAATCCGCCGCCCGCGCACATCGCCAAGACGCGCGCGCAACCGTGCCAAACACGGCTCATGCTCCGCGCGAAACGCCAGCGGGTCATCCTCCGCATGGGCCAAATCCTCAAAAAAATGACTGCGTTCCACCATGATGGGGCCGCACTATGGCGCGCCACCCGCCACGGAACAAGCCAAAACCGCCGCGCGCAAAAATGGCCACCGCGGGCCGCTTGCGGCTTGCCCCGGCACCCGCAAATCGGGACACTGACCGCATGAAATTGGGCCTGCTCTCCGACACGCATAACCACCTGCTGGAAACCCGGCGCGCGCTGGATTTGCTCCTGCGCCACGGCGCGCAGCACCTTGTGCATTGCGGCGATGCCGGCGAGGATGTCGTGGACTTGCTTTCCGCGACCTGCCAAGAGCACGGCCTGCGCGCCCATGTGGCCATCGGCAATTGCGACCGGATGTATGGCGCCAACTCTGCACTCTATCCCCAGCCCACCGGCATCACGCGCGGCGAATACCTTGAGTTTGTGGTGGCGGGAAAACGCTGCCTCGTGATGCACGGCGATAACCGCCGCCGCCTCGCGCAAGCCATCGCCTCCGGCACCTTGGATTATATTTTCCTCGGTCACACTCACGAACCGCATGACGAACGATGCGGCCCCACGCGCCTTCTTAATCCCGGTTCCGTCGCCCGCCCCCGCCGTGGCCCACCCACCGTCCTCCTCCTCGACCTCCCCACCGATACCCCCACCTGGCTCCCCCTGGCCTAGCCCGTGGCATGTATATCAGCGTTCACCCTTGTGCAGCTTGCTGCGCATAAAAGGGCAACGGCTTATTGGCCAAACGATTGCTAGTCTGCTTCGGCTTTCTTTTAAATCCCCCGTCGGAAGGAAGTGGGGTGGTGTCAAATGTCCCGTTTAATGCGCAGGGAGGGTAGATTTGATATGAAGATAGTTCCTGTTTTCTTAATCTGGGCTTCAATCCAATAAATCGCGCCCGCGCACCCTTTAAATAATCTTCATGCAATTCACAACATATCCATTTGCGTTCCAGAGATTCAGCAACTTCGCCCGTTACGCATGAGCCTGCGAATGGGTCCAATACCAAGTCGCCGGGGTTGGTTAACATTCGGATAAAATACTCTGGAATACCTGACGGGAATCGCGCCGGATGAACCGGCAGAGAATTTGCCCTGCAATATTCCTGATACCCCCCATTAGATTCAGTATTTGCCAACGCGATTAAGTTAGGCGGAACCGAGCCCCCGTTGTCCACACCAAACTTGTCAGAAATATCATGCCCGGATGGCCGCAGTTTAGGGGTATAACCATTTTTAAGAAGCGATTTCATCGAATCGCTATAAGGGGCTAATACCCGGCGATTAGATGCCTTAGGCCATGGTGTACGCGATAGCCACCAAATGCAGTTGATTGCATCCTTAACTCTAATACGTCGAATATTTACCCACTCGGCCGGTGTTGGCAGTTTTGCCGGATTCCACCAATAGTGTTCTTGACAAAGATGAAACCCATACTCCTTGCATAAAGTTAAAAGAAGTTCAAAGTGGTAAAGTGACTTTGTTGGTAGCCCTGCTTTCCATGCGCTTCCGATATCTATTACCAAACTACCTTCCTTTTTAAGAACTCTTTTAAACCCTGCGGCAAAAGGGCGGAACCATTGGACATATTGATCAGCATCCTCATTGCCATAATCTTTTTTACGTACTAGGCCAAACGGCGGAGAAGTCATAACCAGATCAACAGATTCTGGCTTCAATGTGTTGTGCAAAAGCCCAAGTGAGTCCCCGAGATACATTTTCCCGTGCTTGGTTTCCTCAAAAAGAGTGGGAAGAAGCAGTGGATATGTAGCGCTATCTTCTTTCACGACTTCTTGCTTTTGATGTTGGGCGGCCACCAATGAGTGAAGATTGCGTAGATAACCGCTAAGGGAGCTAAAGCCTTCGCGTTTTGCGCAGACCTCCATCTCATCATACTGATCAGAAGTGAGACGAAAGTTTACAACCCGGCTTCTTGGATTTGAGCTTTTTGGTCTTGGCATAGTGGTACATGTAAGACAACTACCCGCCAAGGTCAAGATATAATGTAATACAACTATATAGTTCTAAGAAGCGCGATATTGATTGGCCGCTCTGATATAGGCTAGATTTGGCCACTGCCTACGATCTGCGGGCAGGAATATCTCCCGGCCAAGGTGTGCCTCGAACTCAACTAAACCTCCGCCCAAGCCAAGTCGAACGAGATCATTTTTCTTCTTAGGGTTAACAACCATATGGCAATCTTCTGTCAGGTAGATCAACCCGCGATCAAACGCGCGGTGATAAGTTGGCGAAAGGCAGAGCCCATTTGTTACCTCATCTGTGCTGCCACTGGCCCCTACAGGGAGAATATGTGCGGCATCAATCAGACGCAATTGGAGTCCAGTAACGGCACATTTTCTATCGTAGGCAATCGTGACTTTACGGCGGAAATCACTATCGCGAACAAGCCGCGACACTTTGGCTAATATTCTTTTTCTTTCGGGCGGAAGCACTGCCGTTTCATCAGCGTCGATGGGACCCAGCCGCGTGATCTTTTCTAATGCCGTAAGAACACGGGCATCTGTGCCGCTTTCGTGCATACTTTCTGCGTTCAGGGCATATGCCAATATGTTATCTGGTCTAAACCCAATGGCTATTTCGTCATTACCTTTCCTTGAATAAGCAAAGCCATCCCTGATGGCATCGCGCAGAGTTTTATAGTTTACCTGGATGGATGGTGAGCCGACAGAAAAGGATTTGTGTTTACGCAGATCAAACCCGGCAAAACACTTTATATTGGGTTCGTAACCCAAAAGAAGTGTCGGCCCATCTGGGTTTTCTGGAAGTGGCGGAGTTACGCTGGTTAGTTGAATACGGTATTCGTTACGTGGTCTGGCCGCCCCTCCACCATGGGTGATGGTCCATATATATACCCACAATGGGAATGCTGATTCCCCTGCCACAACATAAAAACGTCGCGGGTGAGACCGGACATCTGAGATGAGCGTAGCAGCCGCTCCGGTATCAGTAAAGGCATCAATTATTGCGGCTACAATTTCTTTTGGCGGTAATGCGGCCATGTACTCTCCTTGCTTTCCGACAAAAATCAACGATGAGGCGGCAGCAGTCTGTCGCCACCGGTCTCAAGCGCTAAGTTCAACTTTTTCATTTTGCGCGAATGGGGAGTTTGAGTCCAGAAAATTGGAGTTTTGGTACCATAAATGGCGTATTTTCTTGGTTTGGGGGCCATTTTGGGGGTGTTTTGGGCAGTTTTGGGGTCACAAAATCGCATTTTTACGTGTTTTCCTGCAACGTCACCGCTCCCACGCGGGTATTGGAATTTTGTATGCCACTCCTGATTTGTTAAACACCTGCTCCCCCCCCGTTAGCAGCACGGCGGTGTGAAAGGCATTGTTCTACACGTTAACCCATCTTTTCAACCAGCCGCCCATTGATGAACTTGTGCAGGATACTGGAAATCAGCGTTTGATAGGGCAAGCCCTCTTGCATGGCTTTTTTCTGGAGGCGGACAAGATCGAGCTCGGTCATGCGGATATTCACCCGCTTGTCCTTGCGCAATGTGGCCTGCGCCGACTCGCGATAACGGGACGATTGATCCAGGAAATCCGGGATTCGTTTCCACTCCCCCTTTTCAGCGGAGTCTAATAGTTTTTTTTCATCGTTGGTGAGTTTCATTTTAATCACCTCCCAAATAATGTTTCGTCATTTTGCGACTGGGAATAATCGTTTTGAGAAAGATTTTGTCGTCATCTTTCACGAACGGCACGATGCACGCATAGCCTTCGACATTGACAACAAAAAGCCGTTGCCCCGGATACTGTCGTGGATTGGGGCGTTCCAAGATGTCCAGCAATCCGTCGTGTGCCAGGTGAAATACAATATCTTCAAAAGTGATGCCACGCTCCTGTCTCAGCCATTCATTCTTCTCGTCGTTCCAATCGAATGGTTTCATTGTGCGGAACATATCACAATGTGTGCCTTATGGCAACAGCGCACACAAGAAATTGGCGGTTGGGGACCAAAAATGGCGTATTTTACGGGTTTTTGGGTTGTTTTGGGGTGTTTTTGGCCGTTTTGGGGTAAAAAGGGCGGTTTTGTCCGCTGTGCGTAGCACGTGCAAAGCCTCAGTCCAGCCACACGAAGCCCAACAGGAAACCCAACAGTCCCGCCCTCAACGAGAGCGGCTACAGAAGCAGCCAATAGCCCCGCTCGCTCTGCTCTTCTGCCAGCGGATCGTTCGGCATCAGCGATCAGGCCGCCGGCGTAGATACTCCTTGCCGCCAACATCAAACGCGAATGAATACGTTAGGGCCTGATTCGGGCAAACGGAGATGCAGTTTTGACAAAAAATGCATTCCGTCGAAAGCACCCGTTGTCCGTTTTTGATGTAGCGAGGAATTTGGATATCCATCGGGCAATTCCGCGTACACACCCCGCATTCGTTGCATTTCTCGGCGTCGCCCGTGATCCTGAGCAGGGAAAACCGAGCGCCAATTTTCAATGGCACCGTAATGGGGCAGACGTATTTGCAAAATGCCCGATTATCCTTGAGTGCATAGGCCAGCACAATGCCAATGAGAAAATAAAACCCATTCCCCACCAGCAACCAGGCAAGTTCGGTTGACCCATGTTGCGGCCGGTAGTTAAAGCCAAACCACAAAACCAACACGAGGATCAAACTGCCAGCGAAATGGATGGCGCGCACCCATTCCCATGGTCGGGCAACTCGCCCGGGACTTTTCGTATAGGGCAAAAAATTCAGAACCATCGTTGTCCAGCAGGCCCAGCCGCACCACCCCCGATTGAATACGAGGGGCCCGACGATTTTCGCAATCGCATAATGGAGGGCGGCGGCGGCAAACATCCCCATCAGGACATAGAAAAAGAATCCTTCGAGTTGCATGTTCTCGGACTTGGCCAGCCCGAGAAACACCAGCATATACAGCCCGACCAGCAACTGCGTTATTTTGCGACCAATGGGACGCCGCCGCTTGGGCAAGAACGTGAACAGTCCGTTGCCGATCCCGATGGCGGTCCCGATATACCCAAAATTAAATAAATAAAAGATGCTGCCTTTGGCCTGCCAGAGAACAACTGCGATGATCCAAAAAATGATGGGCAGCGCTGCCACTTCAAGGATGTTTTTCACTTTTTGATCCATGATGTGCCTCCTCTTTGATGCGTATTACGTGCCTGGCAACAGCACGTCAAGGATGCGTTATCGGCAGACGATCTACGCAGCGTCTTGCTCAATTCCCAGACTTTTCGTCAGATCGCGCTTGGGCCGCCGCTGTTCGCCGTGCGTGGCGAATACAATCAATATGTCTTCCACTTCCATCCGGTAAAATATTTTACAAGGCGGCAGAACAGCCTGCCGGAAAGAATCTTTCCAGCCATGTTTGGTGATATATCTTGGACATTGGCTGGCAAAACAATGTACTTGATTTACTCAATATCTTGAGTAATTTTACTCAACGATATGAGCATAAATCAGAAATCATTTATCCGACCTCAGGCGGCTGTATTACTTGAAAGGCTGCGGGAACCTCGCCGTTTTATTCAGGTTGTCAGCGGGCCAAGGCAGGTGGGCAAGACAACCATGGTGCAGCAGGTGGTCGCACAATTAACGGTACCTGCTCGATATGCCAGTGCCGACGAGCCAACACTGCGTGGGCCAACTTGGATTGAGCAACAATGGGATGCAGCGCGACTGTCGGCCACTTCTGCGGAAGGGGCGGTACTGATTCTGGATGAAGTGCAAAAGGTGGGGAACTGGTCGGAAACTGTCAAGGGGCTGTGGGATGAAGATACGCGCAAGCGGCTGCCTTTGCAGGTGGTTTTGCTGGGTTCGTCACCTCTGCTCATATCCAAGGGGCTGACGGAAAGCCTGACCGGCCGTTTTGAAAACAGTATTTTGACGCATTGGTCGTATGCCGAGATGAAAAAAGCATTCGGCACTTCGCTGAACGAATATGTTTTTTATGGCGGATATCCCGGCGCGGCATCCCTGATCGGCAAGCCGGATCGCTGGCGCAACTATTTACGCAACAGTTTGATCGAAACCACGATTGCTCGCGATATTCTACTCATGACCCGGATTGATAAACCGGCATTGTTGCGTCAATTGTTTGAACTCGCCTGCCGCTTTTCCGGACAGATTCTCTCGTTCAACAAGATGCTCGGCCAACTTCATGATGCCGGAAACACGACCACGCTGGCGCACTATCTGAATCTGTTGGCCGCGGCGGGCATGGTGTGTGGCTTGCCAAAGTATTCTGGCAACGTCATCCGCAGCCGCGGCTCCAGTCCAAAACTGCAAGTACTCAATACGGGATTAATGAACGCTCTGGGTTCTGCCTCGCTACCGGAGACACACAAGCAACCGGCACGCTGGGGACGGCTAATCGAATCCGCTGTGGGCGCCCACCTTGCCAACAGCGCGCTCCGGGGCGACTGCGCTGTCTATTACTGGCGCGAAGGCATTGCGGAAGTTGATTTTGTGGTGCAGTGCAATGACCGCTTAACTGCTATCGAAGTGAAAAGCGGCCATGCACCAAAAATGCACAAGGGGACGGCGGCCCTCGCCAAACGGTTCAAGCTGGACCGAACATTGCTGATCGGTGGCGATGGTATCGCGTTTGAAGAATTTTTAAGCGAACCTGTCACGCATTGGGTCGGATAAATGATCGGCTGGGGCCACTGCGAACCATTTTCTCTCGCCACGAAGAATTGTCTGCTTAACGAATATTCTGCCCTACTGCACTTGCTTGGCGCACTTGGCGAGAGACACTTCCCTTCATGCTCATGCCTGTTCAGGATTCATGAACATGAATTCCGATGGGGCATCCCTTTGTTGATCAACGTTGGCGTTTGAGCTTCGCAAGCCAGGTTTGGTTGGGGGCCAAGTGAGTGTCGGCGGGGGGCTTGGTTTCCACGCGCAGCACCGGCACGGCGGAGTCAGTGGAAGGTTCTTCAGCAATGTAGGACACGGTGAGCGTCGCGACTTCCCGGCTGCCTTCGCGGCGGGCCGACAGGGTTTGGCCGACTTGCCATGTGCGGGCGACGGCTTCTGGCACATCGAACCACACTACGGCGGCATCCGGCGGCTGGATCGTCATGGCCGGGCGGCGGGTGGATACCCAGTCGCCCGGTTTGTAAGAGAAGTTGCCCACGGTGCCGGCCGATGGCGACAGCACCACTTTGTTCAGCACCCATTTTTCGTATCGGGCTAAGGCGAGTTGGGCGATTTCGACGTTGTCGCGCTGCTGGCGGATTTGACCCTCGGTGACCGGCGGCGGGGGTTCGCCTTCGAGCGGCACGGGCTGGTTTTGACGCGCGATCAGGTCCTGCAATTCGGCCTCGGCGTCGGCCACGCGCTGCATGGCCTTGCGGCGGCCGGCGGCATCGGCCGGCGTTTCCAATATATAGAGCGGCTGACCGGATGTGACGACATCGCCATCCTTGACCTTGGCTTCCAGCAGAAAGCCGGCCATGGACACATGCACCGCCAGGGTATTCATTTCCACGCGACCGGGCAGCACTTGTTCCCGCGTACAGCCCGCCAGCAGCAGGCCCGCGCCCAGCAGCATTATTCGCCGTAGTTTATTCTTCATGCTTCCTCCGCAATAACACGCGTGTTGCGCCGTAGGCCCGGTCGCGCAGCAACGTCCAGCCGGGGAACTCCCGTGGCGGCGCCTTGCCTTCGGTTTCCCACACCCAAAATCCGCCGGGGCGCAGCCAGCCCGATTGCCCAAGTGCGGCGGCGATACGGGCTTCCCAGTCCTGCTCCTTAGCCAGTTCGTAGGGCGGGTCGGCCAGCACCAAATCGAAGCCCGTTCCCGCGTAGGGTGTACTCAACAGCTGAAACACATCCGCCACCACGATACGGCCGGCATCCGCCGGCACCTGCAACGCTTGCAAATTGGCCCGCAGGCAGCGTAACGCGGGCTTGCCACATTCGACCCACTCCACCCATGCCGCACCGCGGCTCCATGCTTCCAGCCCCAGCGCGCCGCTACCGGCAAACAGATCCAAGACGCGCGCGCCGGGAATCACACCGGCCAAGGTGGAAAAGATAGCCGCACGCACCTTGTCTTGCGTCGGACGGATATCGGCTCCCGCCGCCGTCAACAGGCGGCCGCCATGACTGCCGCCAGTCAGTCTCATAGGCTCCGCTCCCGCGCCCATCGGCAAACGGTGCGCGCCACGGCAGCTTCGTGGCCCTTGAAACTGTGGTTGCCCCCGGCGACCAGTTGGGTTTGCATGTCGCGCGTGGCGGCCTTGCGCTGCAGAATGTCCAGCATGGTGGCGGGCGGCACCACGGCGAATTCCTCCGCGTCACCAAACAGCGCAAACATCGGGACTTTGACGCGGCGGAAATGGGTCAGCGGCCCGGCATAGCGAAAAATATTGGCCTCAATGGCGCGCGAATTGGCGATGCTCAAAAACCGTTTGGCAGTGAACCGCTCATAGAGCGCCTGAATCAGCGCCGAACCCTTGCCGGCGACCACCATTTTGCGCGCCCAGGCCACTTTGCGATCGAACTGCCGGCCCAGCGACTGCCGGGTGATGGCATAGTCATCCGCCGGCGCCAGCAACACTAGGCCCGACACCGCACGTGCGCGGCGACGCGATTGCCAAAAAACAATTTTTTGGCAGCCGGTGCTGTGGCCAACAAAAAACAGTCGCCGGTGCCCGTGCCGCCGGCCAAACTCGACAGCCGCATCCAGATCAGCCAAGCAGGCGCTGAAGGGTTCATCTTCGGTGCCGCGCTCCGCGCCGCGGTTGTTATAGGACAGCACGGCAAACCCATTTTCAGGAGCAAGTTGCAAGAATGCTTTTTTTAGCGCGGAGCGGTAAAAGTTGCTGCCCATGCCGTGAACAAACACCAACAGTGGCGCACCGCGGCGCGGCCCGGGCCGGTAGAAACCATCCAGTAGCCGCGCCTGCCGCCCGCGGCCGGCGGGAAAGGCCACCAGCGAGCCGGATACAGCCCAAGATGTCGGTGCTTTTTGGGTTTTCCCTTGCATGGCGTGTTCCCCACTATATACGATGCTCTGGAGGTGAACGCCATGAAAAAGCGGATGATTTTCTGCGGGTTGCTGTTGGGTTTGGTTGCGCGGACCGGCTGGGCCCTGCCTCCGGTGCTGCCCACCGTGCCCGGCGCGGCGCCCACGCGCGATGTCAGCCAGAGCCAACCCGCCATGCGCGATATTACCGCGGCGGAAGTCGAACGCACGGGCCTCCTGCCGGCCGATATCGAGTTGCTCGACAACCCGGCATACAAGTGGCAGCACCTGCAAACCGAACATTTCATCCTGCACCACGACCAAAAAATGTTTGCGGCCAAAGTGGCGCGGCTCGGCGAACAATTTTATCAGGCCATTTCCGCCGATTTGCCGCAAATGAAAGACCGGCTCTCGCCGGTGCGTTCGCATATTTTCATTTTCCGCGACGCGCGCAGTTGGAAGGCGGTGGTGGCCAACACGCCGGGGCTGGACCCATGGGCGGCCTCGTTCGTGCGCGGTCCGGTGATGTATTTGCAGGAAATCGGCACCGGCACCGCCGACAAAATGGGCACCCTTGCCCACGAAATGACGCATCTGGTTTTCAACCGGTTTTTGCCGATCCGGCTGCCGCTGTGGCTCAACGAAGGTTTGGCCGAATACTACGGCGAGTTTGCCTACCGCGCGGCGCGTGGCATGGGGCAGGGCAAGCGCAATGCGTTCCGCCCACTGGCGCGGTGGACGCCGCTCACCGAGCTGCTGCACGCCACGAGCTACCCGCTCAACACCGATCCCAAGGTGGATGCCGTGGGGCAATTTTATGCAACCAGCAAATATCTGGTGGGCTTTCTCCAGCTCAAGCAGCCGCTGGCCAAATGGGACGAGTTTTTCAACCGGCTGCTGGACGGCGATGATCCCCTCACCGCGCTGCTCGAGACCTATGGCTGGACGGACATTGCCGCGCTGGAAAAAGTGTTTGCCCAGTTCGTGCGTTGAGATTGCCAGCGCCGCCGCGGCGCGCTACAGTCCCCCGCCATGAAAAAAGTATCCCTTTCCGAACTCTCCGCCGGCGACCGCCGGCTGGTGCAGGCTGCCATCGCAATTCGTCAGAAGGCCTACGCGCCTTTTTCGCAGTATAAATGCGGCGCGGCATTGCGCGACATCAAGAACCGCATCCACGTGGGTTGCAACATCGAGACGATTGACTTCACGCTGACGACGCATGCCGAGATGGATGCCATCAACGGCATGATCAAGACCGGCACGTTCCAGTTGAAGGCGCTGGCCTGTGCGGTGCAATCCAGCAGCGGCTACGCCCTCCCCTGCGGCCTGTGCCGCCAGAAAATCCGTGAATTCGCCACCGGCCCCGACGCGCGGATCATCGCCATCAACCTTACCAAGCAGGGCAAAATCCGGCACATCAGCGTGACGACCATCGGCGAAATCTATCCGCTGCCCTTTACGCCGGCCGGATTGACCTGACCCATGGCCCATCCGCAAGCCGGCGCGTTCATCTTCGATCTGGATGGAGTCATTGTGGACTCCAACGGGCTCCACGTGGCCTCTTGGCAAGTCGTGGCGGAACGGCACGGGTTTGCCTGTCCTCATCCGGAGTATATCGGCAAATGCGGGCTGCGTACGCGCGCGGTAATCCGCGAATTACTGCGCTGGCCGGTCAGCGAAGAGGAAGCCGACCGCCTCGGTCTCGAAAAAGAAGAACTCTACCGCGAATGGATCCGCCGCGACGGTATCCGCCCGATCCCCGGCGTTCTCGATTTTCTGGCGGCTGCGCGCCAACTGGGCATCCTCTGCGCAGTGGGTTCCTCCGCGCCGCGCGAGAATGTGGACCTGTGCTTGCAGGCCCTCGCACTTACTGCATGGTTTCCCGTCACGATTTCCGGCGCGGATGTCCAACGCGGCAAGCCGGCGCCGGATATTTTCTTGCAGGCGGCAGCCGGACTGGGCGTGCCGCCGGCGCAATGCGTGGTGTTTGAAGATGCGCCGGCGGGAATTGCCGCCGCGCATGCCGCCGGCATGAAGGCCATCGGGATTTTGAGCAGCCACACGCGCGACGAGTTGGCGGGCGCGGAGCGTCTTGCGCCGGATTTCACCAGTTTGCAGCCAGCCGCCGTTTTGGCGCTGGCGGCGGCCGCGCGCCAGTAGGCCGAAGCCGGATCAGGGCTCCAGTTCCAATTCCAGCCCCAGCCGCAGCTCGTGGAGTTGGTCGCGCTGGGCATCATCCAGCGTTTCTGCCATGCTGGCCAGCCGTTTGACGTAAGCCAGCGCGCGGCGCGGATTCCCCGCCCCTTCCCACGCCTGAACCAACAGGAACAGCAGTTCCGGCGTCTCGCCTTGACTCCGCACGGCTGCTTCCAAATCCAGCCGGGCATCATCGTAGCGCGCGCATTGCAGCAAAATGGTCGCGCGCGCGGTCCGCAAGGCGGCATCGTCCGGTTGCGCGCGCAGGGCAGCTTCCAGTCGCGTGAGTTCCGACTGATATTCGCCGGCTTTGGCAGCGGTGGCGGCGGCGTGGGCATCCAACCGTTCTTGCAGTTGTGCCAACCGCTCCCGCTGCGCTGGGGTCAGTTGCGCGTGCAGGCCGGCGAGCGTCTTGCTCATGGTTTCCGCGCGCGTCCAGTCGCCCAAGCCTTCATAGGCCAAGGCCAGCAGCAGCAGCAGATTGTTGGTCCGGCCCTGCTTGCGCAATGACTCCTGCAAATCTTGCAGTGCATCCGCATAGCGTCCGAGGTTAATATAGATTTCCGCGCGGGTGCTCAACATCTGGGGTTGGCCGGGGAGCCGCAGGAGCGCTTCATCCACCAACTTGAGCGCGTCTTTCATGTTGCCTTGGCGCTCCATGATCACGTGGGCCAGATTGTTCAACAGCAACGCGTCGCGTCGGCGCATGAGCCCCTTGCGGAACTCGGCCTCGGCCAGAGCCAGATTGCCCTTTTGGTAGGCCTCCACTCCGGCATTCTGATATTGCAGGAAGTGGTCGGGGTCTTGCTCTTGCAGGCATTTCAGGCCGGCCTGCAACAGGGCGCGATTGCCGCGTTGCTGGGCCAACTGCACCATCATTTCCCACGCCTGCGTATTGCGCGGATCCAAGGCAATGGCGCGGTCCAACTCTTCCTGGGCATCGGCCCACTGCTGGCGCGACATGTGAATGGAAGCCAGCGCCAGATATTGCCCAACGGGTGCGTAAGCCTGGTTCTTCAGTGTTTTGAGCGCTTCCACGTTGATCGGGTCGGTTTCATCGGTCAGCAGCAACAGTGCTGTCCACACGCGCATGTCGCGCGGGGTGCTGACGGTTTGCGCGCGCAGCATCTGGATCGCCCGGGTTTTATCGCCCTGCACAAACGCGAGCATCGCGCGGTCAAACTGGGTCTTGGTTTCCGGAAGGCCCACATCCAGCGCCTCCATGATGTAGGCCTCGGCCACTTCGGGGTCATTCCGGCGCAGCGCGAGGCGGCACAGCGCCATCAGCGCATCGGTGTCGCGCCCATTTTTGGCGAGTCGGCCACGCAGGAAGGTTTCATCCACGGCATCCTGCCCCCACAGCAGATAGGACTGGTCGAGCACCCGGTTGCGGTTGTCGTTGCCAGCTTCGTCGGCATCCGACACCGCCGGCTTGCGGCGGGCGGCTTCTTCCGTGGCTGGGATTCCGGAAAGCGCCCACACATGCCCGCGGCGCATCCACGCGCGCGGATTCCAGACATAGCCGTAGCGGATGGCGAGCACCCAGCGTTCGTCGCCCAAATCCGGCTTGAGCTTGTCCAATTCTTTTTCCCAATCCTCCTGTTCTGGCAGGTGTAACTTGCGGGCCAGTTCCAGCAGGTTCAGCAGCACACTCACATTGTGGTCCCAGATTTCATGCGCTGCGCGCAGGCTGGCCAGCGCGGCTTGATCATCCCCGCGCCCCAATTGGACATAGGCCAGATTATTTGCCACGCGCGACACCATTTCGCGCAGATAATTTTCAAACGCACGCAGGATGCTTTTTTCCGGCAGCGGGTTGCGGGTCATGCGGATCATCTTGTCCCAGAAGGGCTGCTGGCTGGCGGCAAGGGCGGCCCAGTCCACACGATCGGGGGTGGCTTCCAAGCGATAGAGCATGGTGTCCGGCACCAGATAGCCGTACTCCCGGAACACGTCGGGCAAATCAATGATGCCGATGCGGCTGGGGCCATCCTCGGACATCAGCAGGTTTTCGAGGAATGTGCCGAAGTCGCCTTGCGCGAGCGGGCCGCTCAATTCCTCTTCCTCGAAAGCATTCGCCAGCCGGTTGAGATACACGGAGGAGCCGGTGTGCGGCGCGCTGACAATGCGCGTGGTCAGATGCTGCTCCAGCGCCAGCAGGCGCAGGGAATCATCCAATTGGCCCGAGGAAAACAGGATGTCGCGCTCGCCGAGATGCGTGAACACCGATTGGAAAAACCGGGTGGCATCACGCGAGTAGCGGCCATCCACCACAGGCCAGTTCACCACCGCGCTGGCGGTGAATACCACAGGGAAGAGCAAGGCAATCAGGCTCATGGCGCCCCGCCGAAGGCGGGGGAGGAACCCGGTATCCAGCAGGGCATGGGGCTCGCCCATGATCCAAAATTCGCCGGCGATGTAGCCCACTGACACCGCCAGCAACACGTAGGGCGCCACAATCAGGAAAAACATTCCCGTGAGGCTCCACGGGGCAAACGCCGCGTTGAAGGCCACCGCGAAAAAGCCCGCCATGAAAATCAGGCGCACACTCACCTGCCCCCATTCGTAGAACCATGGTGAGCGCGTGGACATGACGAAAATGGCCAGCCACGGCACAATCACCAGCGCCACCACCGGCAGGAAGCCCGGACTAAAGCGGAAATAAACCAGCGGCAAAAACTGGTCCTTGAGCACCTGCAACATGGCTTCGACCGGCGTAATTTTGGCGCGCATCAGCGCCAAATGCTTGAACAGCAAAAACGCATTGAGCGGCAGGAGCAGCAGGCCCACCAGCAGCCCCAGGAAAATCAAGGCGTGCAGCCACCATTTGTGCAGCGAGCGCCAGCGAAACATCTCGCGCCACATGAAAAACAGGATGGCCGGCAGGAAGGCCCACGCACTCGGATATTCCGTCAGGCACACGCCCAGCAGCAAGCTGGCTTTGAGACAATCGCGCGGTCTCCCCCGGTGGCGATATTCACCGATAAACCACGCAACCAGCAACAGCAGCAGCAGGTCAAACGTGTCCGGCAGGGTGCGGGTGGCGGCCACCCAGAAAGGTGTGCTCAGCCCAAGAAATAGTGCCGCGGTCACCCCGGACAACCGTCGGGCGTGGATTTCGCGCAGAAAAGAAAAATGGCCGGGCTCATTGCGCAAGACGTAGCCGATGCGAATCATCAACCGGGTGAGAATGCCGACGCCCAGCGCGCCGCACAATGCGCTAAACACGCCACCCGGAATGGCCACGGTCGAAAACGGCAGCAGCGCCAGCCCCCTCATGATCCAGCTCCAGAGAAAGTTCTGGGTGTCCGGCGGCTGGAGGGGGTCGAGGCAGCGCAGCAGCAGGATGGTCGGCGGCCCGGGAAACGGCTCCCAACTCATGCTGGCCAGATACATCACGAACATGATGACCGAGAGCACAATGGCCAAGTGCACGTCGGTGGGTGTTTCGTTAATCACCGGATCCGTCTGCAACGGGACGCGCGGATCGCGGCCATCACCCGGCAGCAGGCGCTTGTCCGGCCGGAAAAAATAAAATTCAGATTCCGGCTTGTTTCTCATGGCTCCGGTTGCGGTTCCGTGACGCGCCCAACGCCGGGGGCTCCGCCCACCCCCGGCCGGCCCACCCCGCGCCAAGTGGTGCTCAACTTACGGCTTGGCGTCCAGCAAGCCATACAAGTGCTGTTGCTGTTCCAAGGACAACTCATTTTGCCGGTCTTTCAGCGAGTTGGCCAAATCCAGCGCCGCCGCCTGCTGGCGCTTGGCGCCGGCGGCATCGTCCGCCGCCGCCAGCTCGGCTGCGCGCGCGGCGTAGAGCTCGGCCGCCAGCAGCAGGGCCGCGGCTTGGTTGGGCATGGCGGTGAGCACCTGTTGCAGGTCATCCTCGGCCTCATCCAGCCGGCCTTCGCGCAGGTTCAGCTCGCTGCGGGTGGACAGGAAAACAATCTTGTTGGCTGGTTGCGCGGCAAGCGCTTCTTCGACCAGCGCCCGCGCCTCGCCCCACGCGGCCGGCTTGTTGATCAACAGCAAGTAGGCCAGATCGTTGAGCGCAGCGGGGTCGCGCCGCACGCGCAGCGCTGCGCGGTACGACGACTCCGCCAGCGAGAATTGGCCGCGGGCATATTGCAGCGAGCCCAGCAGGAGGTTGCCGGTATAATTTTGCGGGTTCAGCGTAAGCAGGCTGCGCACGTGGTCATCGGCCAAGTCGCGCTTGCGCTCGCGGAAGTCCACTTCCACCAGCAATTCCCATGCACGGACGTTGCGCGGGTTGGTGCGGGTCAACTGTTCCAGTTTGTCGCGGGCGGCAGCCCAGTTTTGCTGGTTGATGTCCAGCTCGGCCAGCAGCAAGCGCACATCGGTCGAAGTGCCCTGCAATTCCTTGAGCGCCTTGACTGCGCGCTGGTGCAACGTGGGGTCAGGTGCGTCGCTGGTCAGCATGGCCAACAGCGCCCACGCGCGGACGTTGTCTTTCTCCTTGTTGACCAGGTCCAGCAACTGCTGCATGGCGCGATCGGTATCGCCGCGCAGATACGTCAAGGCCGTCCGCTCGAAGCGCAGCCGGTCGGCAGGCACGCCGGCGGCTTCCACCTTTTGCAGCCATTCCTCTGCTTCGTCGTAGTGCTCCTCGCGCAGGGCGATTTCGGCCAGCATCAGCAGCGAGCGGGCGTCTTGCGGATTTTCCTGGATGGCCTCGCGGTAATACTCCGTGCTGCGTTGCAGGTCCTGGCCCTGCAAATAGGCCCGCCCGAGGAAGGCCTTCACGGCGGCATTCACGCCTTGGCGGCCGGCGGCGCGGCGCAATTCGGCCTCGGCCAGGCGTGGCTTGCCGGAAACCGCCCACATCATGCCGTGGCGCACGAGATAGCCAGCGTTGTAGACATAGCCGTAGAGCGCGGAGAGCGCCCACATCACACGGCTATCCATGTGCCGCGCCTTGAACTCATCCCAGAGCGCGGTGTATTCCGCTTCTTCGGGCAGCTTTTCCGTTTGGGCAATCGTCAGCAGATTGAGCAACGCGCTGATGTTGTCCGGGAAGAGCCGGCGGGCCTGCTGGAAGGTGGCCAGCGCGCCGGTTTTGTCGCCACGTTCCACCTGCATGCAGCCGATGTTGTTGGCCACCTTGGAGGTCAGCCGCAACAGATATTGCCGGAAGCCGGCCGCCGGATTGCGGTCAGCCAGGTTGAGCGCGGCCCACTCTTCCATTTCCGCCCAGAACGGTTTTTGGCGTTCCACCAGCGCGGGCAGATCAATATCCTGCTCCATGACCTCGGCGCGGTAGAGCATGCGGTCGGGCTCCAGATAGCCGTACTCGCGCAGCGGGTCGGTAAAGTCAATGGAGGCCAGCCGGCGCAGGTTTTCATCGGCGGCAATGAATTCCTGCATGAAGGCGGGAAAACTGATTTGCAGCAGCGATTGTTGGCGCTCGCTGTTGAAAGTCAGCGCGAGATATTGGCGGTAGAGCTGGGTGTCGGTGTTGCGCAGCGGCACCACATGCACCGGCAGCCCGCGTTCCCAAGCGCGCAGGCGCAGCATGTCGTCCATGATGCCGTCGGAAAGCAGCACATCGCGCCCGTCCAGCGCGTCCAGCGTTTCGTCGGCCAGCCTTTCCAGGCGGGAGCCAAAGCGGCCATCCGCCACCGGCTGGTTGAGCACCAAGGCGGCCACGGCGGCCACCGGCAGCAGCAGGCCCACGCCGGCCATCACCCGGCGCAGCGGCTGGCCGATGCCCGCATTGCGGTGCTCCCGGGTCTGCCCCATCACCCAAAACTCGCCGGCCACATAACCCGCGCAAGCGGCCAAAATCACGTACGGCGTGGCCATCAGGTACTGCATGCCGAAGAAGTGCCACGGCGAGACGGCGGCATCGTAAAGCGTGGCCACGGCCACCGCCAGCACGAGCACGCGCAAGAAAACCTGCCACGCGGAATGCCGCCATGCCGGCTTCTTCGAGCGCATCAGGAAAAGGATGCCCCACGGGATCACCGTCAGGCACATCACCAGCAAAAAGCCGGAGGTTTGCGGGGCGTTGGCAATCAGGTGCCATTGGTCGCGCCAGGTGTACCACACCACGCTCCACAGCGAGCCAAAGCCGCGCAAGCTCACGCCGGGGGCTTGGAACATCCACCACGCGTTCAGCGGATACAGCAGCAGGCCGGGCAGCACGCAAAGCCCGGTGCGCACCAGCACGCGCATGGAAAACTCGGCGCGCTGCAACATGGCGCGCACCACCAGCAGCGCGGTGAGGGGCGCAAACATCCAGAACGTGGCGAATTCGCTGATGCCCACCCCGTAGAGCAGCCCCAGCGCATAGAGAAAACCCACCCGCCCCGTGCGCTGGTATTCCGAGAACAGGAACGTCGCGCTGAGCAGAAGCAGCAGGTGGAACGCGCCGGGCAGCGACCGGTTGGCCAGAATCCAAAACGGAATACTGCCCATCAGAAACAGTCCCGCCACAACGCCAGCCAGCAGGCTGGCCTGCGCCTCGCGGCGGACTTCCGCGGGATCGTGCTGGTCGTGCAGCGAATAGCGCAGCCGCATGGTCAGCAGCGACAGCAGCACCACGCACAGCGCGCCGAATACCGCGCTGCTCACCCCAACCCAAAACGCCACGGAGCCGCCGGGCAGATACGACAGCGCCCAAACCAGATAGCCCCACAAGGAATCCAGCAGCAACGGGCGGATATCCAATTGCAATTGCCAGACCAGGCTCTTGGCCGGCAGCCCCGGGAAGGCGCCCCGGCTCAGGGTAGCCAGATACAAAACAAGGGCAGCCCCCCCCAGCCCAATGGCGGCCAGCCAGCGGAACGGCAGCAGCCGCGGGGGTTCTTGGCGCTCGGACGTCGGCAGTTGCTTCGTATTGCTCATCCCTTGTCTTCTCCCAAAATGATGTGGGGCCAGTCTAGCAGCAGCGGGGAATAAATCATCCTAAAAAGCAGCCTCATGGCGCGGCGGAGCGCGCGCGAAAATTCGGCAGCCGGCCGCACAAAATGCGGGTGGTTTCACGGACGTTGCGACTGTGCTCGCCGCCGGCGCGACAGGCCCAGACCAGATCGTTGCCGGCAACCGCCAGCGCTGGGTCGCAACGCACGCCGGCGGGACCATCGCCGCCGGCCACCAGCGTGGCCACCGTATCCCATTCCGCGAGGTTGTCCGAAGTCCAAAGCCCAATGCGCCGCAATCCTTGCGGCTGATCCACCTCCCGCCCCAGCGGCAGGCCCGGCACGCCGCGCGCGCCCGCCACCCAATAGGCGCGGCTGGGCGCGTCGTAGAACACATCAAACTTGTCGTGCCCCCCCGGCAGCGGCAACCAGACCCACGGCTCACCGGTTGGCGCAGGTTGCGGTTCAATTGTCAAAGTGGGCAGTGCCACGCGGAACAAGGCCGCCCAATGTTGCCGCCCGCTGCTGGTGGCGCCGACCACATGGACGGCTTGCTCATCGTGCCACGGGTGGCGGCCATCGCTAATGGCCAGCAGCACCGGCTCGCGCCAAGTGACCGCACCGGGACCGGCGGGAACCCCGCAGCCCGCGCCCGGCGCGGCAGCAATCAGGTCGCTGAGGGGCGCGGAGGGCGGCCCCTGCGTCCACGCCTTGCGGTGCATCAGGCTGGCGCCGCGTGGCGCGCGGAAAATCGTGAGCGCCATTTTGTTTTCCACCGGAATCAGGCATGGCAGCAGCCAAGCTTCATTCGTGGCCAACAGGGCGGTGGGCGTGAGCCACAGGTCCAAGTCCCCGGTCAGTTCCATCGGCGCAGACCAACTGGCGCCGCCGTCCGGCGAGCGCATCAGGCACAAGCCGCCGGCGGCCTCGCCCAACAAATACACATCGCCCCCCTCGCGGAAGAGGCTGGCGCGGCGGAACGGATAGGTGGCGGCCAGTTGCCACGAAGTGCCGCCATCGGTGGAGGCCATCACGCGCCCCTGCATCCAGCGGCCACGCTTGGTGTCGTTGCCTTTTTTGCCGCTCAGGCCTTTGACATCCGGCCCGGTCTGGTCGAAAGCCACCAGCAGCTTGCCGTTAGCCAATGCCAGCAGGCTCGGCGCGCCAACGGAAATTCGTTTGTCGGCGGGCGCTGCATAGACCACGGCCGGTTCCGCCTTGCGAGGCGCCGCGGCATCGGTTGCCGGCACTTCACTCATACATCCACTCATCCATTTCGCGACGCACGAGGTAGGCCGCGGCATACACCTTGGGGTCCACCAGCATTCCCTTTTGCGCCTGCACGGTCTCCAGCCACTCGGAAAGACCCGACAGCGGCACCGCGTGGGCGCGTGTTTTTTCATCCCCCTCGCCGCCGCCGGGCGTCACCCGCACCAAACCGCGCGCGCGGAAGAACGTCACCACTTCGTTGGAAATGCCCGGGCTGGGCGGGCCGGAAACCAGCGGTTCCATGGTGGCCGCGCGGAAGCCTGTTTCCTCCAATAATTCGCGGTGCGCGGCGGCCACGAGTTCCTCGCGCTCGAGGCCGGCGACGTCGCCCGCAAGCCCCGCGGGCAACTCCACCACCCACGCCTGCACCGGCTCGCGCCACTGCGACACCAGCACCAAGCACCCGTGGCGCGTGGTGCCCACCACCACCACAATCCCAGAAATACGCGAACGTTCCACAAACTCCCAGCCATTGCGCACCACAAAGTTCAGGTGCCGGCCGGCGGCCACAATACGCTTTTCAGAAGAAGGTTGTTCAGCCATACGGACGCATACTACTTACCCGCGCCGCCCAACAAAAGCAAGAAAGTCGCCAGTGGCGCTCGCTTATTCGGGCTGGCGCAAGACAACCGTTCGGAAGAAGCCCACCAGTTCCTGGTGCAGGCTCCGCCGGCGCACCTGATACGGCAGCAGGCGCGAGGCCGGCCACTGCAGCATGTGCATTTCAAAATCCAGCGCCGGCACATACGAGTTGTCCAGCATCCACGCGAACGTCAGCCCGAACAAAATCCCGCACGGCAGAAAGCCCATGCCTTGGGGCACCGGCCGGAAATAGCGCAGGGGCTCCCCTGCCCGCGGCTGCATTTCCGCCAGCCGCAGATAGGTTTTCAGTTGGCCGGGCGTGAGCAGGGTTTCGCGCAAGGCCGGCGGGCGCAATTCGATCTCGTAGGTTTGCATTCCCGCACCGGGCACGGGCGGCGCCCACCACTTGCGCGCGATGTAGCGCCCCAGCAGCGATTCCCCCAAGGCAACGGCGAAGTTAGCCGCCAATGCGTCCCGCGAACGCAGCGTTTGCTCATGCAGCATGATGAACCGGGTTGCCGGCTCGTAGTATCCCAGCACGTTATCCCACTCGCGGCTGCGCAACCAACGCGCATCCGGCACCACGCGCACACCGGCCACATAAGCCAAATGCGCTGGCTGCAAATCCTGGTTCACCCAGAAAAAATCCTCCACGGCCTGCCGCAGCGCGGCGGCGGCGATGGTTTTGCCGGCCAGCGCGGCGCGCAACGCATCCATCCGCGCGGCGGCGCTCAAGGCGGCCCGCCGCGCGGTCACGGGCGGCAGGGCGGCGCGGGACGCTTTGCGCGGCCGCTGCCGCAGCCCTTCATACACCGTGCGCACCGCGGCGGCAAAACGCGCGGGGTCGTGGTGAATCATGGCCTCGCGTGGCCAGCGGTCGCCGGCAAACAAACTGGCTTCCACTGGCATTACGCCGAGCGAAGCCACCCGCGCCCGGTCCAGGTGAATCGGGTGCTTGTCCTCCAGCGCATAGTTGCGAATGATGCTGCCGGGCACGGTGTCAAGATTGGTGGCCAACACCACATCAAACAAACCGGCAATGCCGCCGGGAATGTTGCGCCCGTAGGCTTCGATCAGTTCCGACACCCAGAAGCCGCGGCTTTCCTCGCGAAAGGACATGTCGGTTTCGCCTTCCTGAATCCAGAGGTTGGCGCCCAGCACTTTTAGCGCGCGCCGATTGGCGCGGATGGCCGCCACCACGCCCGGGGTCAACAGCACTGGCAACATGCTGCTGTAGAGGCTGCCCGGCGCGTACACGATCAAGTCCGCGCGGCGCAGAGCAGCCAGCAGCCGAGGATTGGCCCGCGGGGTTCCGGCAAATGCAATCCGCACCCGCTGCACCGCGCAGCCACGCCGCGCCCGCGCGGCCCGCGCCTGCCCCGTGGCCACCACCCCGTTGGCATATTCATAGATCAAGGTACCCGGCGTCGCCGTGGCCGCGTGGACGCGCCCGGGGGGCACGCCCATCACTGTCGCTGCCGCGGCCAGCCCGCGGGCCACCTCGGTTTGCGTCGGCGCGCGCCACTGGCGCACGCCCCGAAAGATGGCCGCGGTCAACAGCAGATTGCCCAGCGAGTGCCCCGGCACCCGCAGTCGCGCCGCCAACCACGGTTGCATTCCGGCGGTCAGGCTCGCCAATACCGCGCGCAATGCCGGCGGGCAGGTCTGGCGCAGCTCCGGCTTGAGCACGCGCACGGGATCGCGCAGCTCCGCCATGGTCGGCGCGCGCGGGCCAAAACGATGCAGAAAAACGCCGCGCACGATTTTGGCCAACGGCCCCACCGCGCCGTAGCGCTTGGCGAGCGCCGCGCGCGACACCATGGCCAGCATGACCTTGCGCGTGTCGCCAATGCCGATCATCGGCAGCCGGCGCACCAGCTCGCCGGTGGAACCGCCATCATCCGTGGTGCAAACCCCCACGTGTACATCGGCAAACTCGCGCGCCAATCCCACTTCGGGTTGGTCTGCCCATTCCGCCAGCGCCGGGTTGCCGCCAAGAATCGTGGAAAGTCCCGTGCCGCCGCCCAGCACCACCACGCGCGCCCGGGCCGGCGGGCCGGCCGGTTCCGCCGCCCCCTGCCCCAACCGGCTCAATACGCCTTCCACCTGATGCTCCAGCGAGCTACGCGCCGCCGGCCATGCGCTCCCTCGGGCAGGTTTCATCCGGGTTTCTCCGTCAGGCAATCAGGACACCCAGAAGACGTCGTTCATGAATTGTTCAAGGAAGTGGGTGTTGTATTCCCCGCGCAGGAAACGGGCATCCGCCAGCAATGCCTGCGCCACCGGCACCGTGGTGGCTGGGCCTTCCATTTTGAACTCCGCCAGCGCCCGCACCATGCGGGTCAGCGCTTCTTCGCGGTTTTTGCCGCGCGCGATGATCTTGCCGATCATGCTGTCATAATACGGCGGGATGACGTAGCCGGAATACACATGCGAATCCACCCGGATGCCGGGGCCGCCCGGAAAATGCACAGCGTGCACCGGGCCCGGCGAGGGCGTGAAGTTTTTATATGGGTTCTCCGCGTTCACGCGCACTTCGATGGCATGGCCGCGCGGCTCAAACTCGCTGTCGGGGAACTTGAGGACTTCGCCGGCGGCGGCGCGGATTTGCAACTGTACCAGATCGGCGCCCGTCACCTCTTCGGTGATCGGGTGCTCCACCTGAATGCGCGTGTTCATTTCCATGAAGTAGAACTCCTGCGCGTCCTCGTTCCACAGGAACTCGATCGTGGCCACGTTGCGCAGCTTGCAGGCTTGCGCCGCGCGCACCGCCGCTTTCAGCAGCTTTTTGCGGCGGTCCGGCGATAGCGCCGGGCTGGGCGTTTCCTCCAGCAACTTTTGGTGCCGCCGCTGGATCGAGCAATCGCGCTCACCAAGCTGATACACATGGCCGTGGTTGTCCGCCAGCAGTTGCACTTCGATGTGCCGTGCCCGCTCAACCAGTTTTTCAATGTAAACATCCGGATTGCCAAATGCGCGCTCGGCCTCGGCCTGCGCGGTCATGTAGCCCTGCACCAGGCTCATGTCGTTGCGGGCAATCCGCATCCCCTTGCCGCCGCCGCCGGCCACGGCCTTGATCAGCACTGGATAGCCCAGTTTTTTGGCTATGGCCAGCGCGTCATCCTGGCTCTTCACCACGCCGTCACTACCGGGAGTCACCGGCACGCCGGCTTTCTTCATCATCTCCCGCGCACGCGATTTGTCGCCCATGTCGCGGATGTTGTCCGCCGACGGTCCAATGAACGTAATGCCGCACTCCTCGCAGATGTCCGCAAAATGCGCGTTTTCCGACAAAAAGCCAAAGCCCGGATGAATGGCATCCACATCCGTGACTTCCGCCGCGCTGATGATGTTGGAAATCTTCAGGTAGCTTTCCGAGGACGGCGCTTTGCCGATGCAGATCGCTTCATCGGCCAGTTGCGCATGCAGGCAGTTTTCGTCCGCCTGCGAATAGACGGCCACCGTCCGGATGCCCATTTCCCGGCAGGCCCGGATCACGCGGACGGCAATCTCGCCCCGGTTCGCGATCAGGATTCGCTTGAACATGCGGCCTCAGCCCTTCTCGATGAGGAACATCGGCTCGCCGTATTGCACCGCCGTGGCGTTTTCCACCAAAATACGCTTGATCACGCCGCTGGTCTCGGCCTTGATCTCGTTCATGACCTTCATCGCTTCGATGATGCACACCACTGTGTCCTTGTTGACGCGGCTGCCCACTTGCACAAACGGATCCGCATCCGGCGAGCTGGCCCGATAGAACGTGCCCACCAGCGGCGAGGGAATCGGCGTGAGGCTCTCATCCTGCGCCGGTGCGGGGGCCGGTGCCGCAGCGGGCGCTGCCGGAGCAGCCGCTGGGGCGGCGGCGGGTGCCATCATTGGGGCCATAGCCGGCGCCATCCCGGGGGCCGACATCACCACGGTCGGGGCGGCGCTGCCCCGCTTCAACTGCAACTTGAAATCTTTGTCTTCAATCGCAAATTCGCTCAAGTCGTGCTCACGCATCAGCTCGACAACTGTCTTGATCCGTTCCAAGTCCATAGGTTCTGAACTCCTTCGATATGGCCGGCTCTCCACCAACCTTGTGGGGCAAGTAAAACATTTTACCAGCCCCGTGGCAACCTTTTTCATATCTACTTGTTTTCGGGTGGGAAGCAACCTTTTTCATCCGGATTTTTTTGCCGCTCCCCCTCCCCGCTTCTTCAACCCGCCATCGCCGGCAGGCTTTTCCCGCTTTCCATTTGGTGGAAGCGCTGCTAAACAGGTTTTTGAGCTTTTGAAGCAAGGAGCGCCCCATGCCAGCCGACGCCATTATCCTGAAGCACCCGCTCATCGAGCACAAACTGGCCATCCTGCGCAACCGCGAAACACCCAATCCACTTTTCCGTGCCACGCTCAACGAACTGTCCTATCTTGTGGTCTATGAAATCACGCGCGACCTCGCCCTGCGCCCAGTGGAAATCCACACCCCCCTCGCGCCCTGCACCGTCCAACAACTGGCGGAGCAAATCCTGTTGATCCCCATTCTACGCGCCGGGCTCGGCATGGTGGATGGCATTTTGCATCTGCTCCCCACCGCCAAAATCGGCCACATCGGGGTCTACCGCAACGAAGAAACCCTTCAACCAGTGGAGTACTACTGCAAACTGCCGCCGGGCGCTGAAGCGATGCGCGTGTTCCTGCTGGATCCCATGCTGGCCACAGGCGGCTCGCTGGCCTACGCCATCACGCGGCTCAAGGAACAGGGCATCCGGCAAATCAGCGTGGTATCCATCCTCGCCGCGCCCGAGGGCATCGCCGCGCTGCAAGCTGCCCATCCCGATGTCACGCTCTATTGCGCCGCGCTCGATGAACGGCTGAACGAACAAGGCTACATTCTGCCGGGTCTCGGCGATTGCGGCGACCGCCTCTTCGGAACCCTGTGACCACACCCGCGCCTCACCGCCCCGCCCGCCCCCGGCCATGACACTGGAAGTTTTCATCGCCACCTACGGCTACTATGCGATTGCGCTCGGCGCCTGCTTCGAGGGCGAAACCATCTTGGTGCTGGGCGGCCTCGCCGCGCATCAGGGCTATCTCTCTTTCCCCGGCGTGCTGGCTTGCGCGTTCGCCGCCACCCTCGCCACGGATCATCTCTACTTTTACCTCGGCCGCCACAATGGTCTGGCCTTTCTGACCCGCCGCCCGCGCTGGCAGGCCAAATCCGCGCGCGTGATGGACCTCATCCGCCGCTACCAAACCCCGCTGGCGTTGTTCTTCCGCTTTTTGTACGGGCTGCGCGCCATCGTCCCCTTTTCGCTGGGCCTCAGCGGCATTTCACGCCTGCGCTTCTCACTCTTCGATCTGCTGGGCTCGGTCGCCTGGGTGTCGTTTTATGGCGCGCTGGGCTTTTTCTTTGGCCGCACCGGCCAAGCCCTGCTGCAAGAACTACCGCGCAAGGAATACATTCTCTTTGCCGCCGTGGCCTTCATCGGCGGCCTGCTCTGGGCCCGCTACCGCTGGCGACTGCGCCGCACCATCCGCGCCGCCGCCAACAACAAAAAAACGCCGGTCTGACCCGCAGACCGGCGCTTCGTCACGTTTGGCCGTGCGCTATTGTACCGGCACCACGCTCATGCCTTTCGCCGCACCACTGAGCGGTGTGCAATAGGCAATCTTCTCCTTGGTTTCAGTCACCACCGTGGTGCCCACGGTCGTCATTTCCGAATCCAGCACTTCGCCGGTGTCCGGATCCACCAAGTCTTCGGTGCTGCCCACTTGGAACTTCTGGCCAACCGTCACGCCTTCGCGCGTCCCGCGGTTGATCACCAGCTTGTCGCCGCTGACGAGCATAATGGAGCCTTTCCACGGCACGCTGGCCAACTGGGCCTCCAGAAATTCCACGCACTGCACCACGGCATCTTCGCACGCCTTGCCCACGTTGTCGTTCTGGAAACCGGCCAAATTGCCGCCCAAGCCGCCCAACGCGCCGCCGTGATAACCCACGCTCAGCCCACGCCGACCCGCCTGCCCAATCACCTTCTGCGACGCCTTGACTTGGCCGGTCTCGCTGTCCACCAGATAAATCGTGATGTTCACTTCCGCGCGCCCCTTGGACCCGCCCAGCGAAACCCCACGAAAACTAAGCCCGCCGCTGCCGCCGCCGGTTTCATCCTGCACGTGCGTAATGGAGCCGCGCACCAGCAACTGCGCCGGGGTCATGCGGCCCATTTGCGGAGCCTTCGCGCCGCCCGCCATCCGGCCGGTGGCCGCCAAATCCTGCTCCGCCATCGCCTCCTGCCGCATTTCGCTATCGCCCAAAACAATGAATTTCCCGCTCTGCTGCAACGCATCAGTCAGGATCGTCGTGAACCCGTCGCCCACATCCCAGCGCCCGGACCAGCCGGCTTCGTTCGGGAATTTGGTGACCGTGATCGAATAGCGCAAATTGCCATCCGCGCCAAACGCCGTCGCCCAACCCACGAGCCCAATTAACATCCCCACCAGCAACGTCTTTCCCGTTTTTCTCATTTTCTTCCCTTGTTGTACGGCACGAGGCCTCATGTTTTTTGCCGGGCAATATAGTCTGCCGCACCACGAAAAACAAGGGGGGGTACCGCAAACGTCCATGGCCCCATGGCGGGGGCTGGGTCAGCCCTTGAAAATCAATTGTTCGTGAAACAGGAACAGGGGGCGCCCATTGGAGGTTCCGGTCAAAATCGCCCGCTTGGCGTTGATTTTCACGGTCAAATCCGGGACAATTGATTGCAATGCTTAACAAAATTACAAAACCGAAAACTGCAATGCTCGTCGGCTATAAATTGGAAACCGTACCGTGAGCAAACTCTCCATCCGCTTCTTCAACGACCGCAAAGTCCGCGCCGTCTGGGACAACGCCAACGCCAAATGGTGGTTCGCGGCCGTGGATGTCGTGGCCATCCTTAGCGAAAGCGCAAACCCTGCCAATTACTGGCGCGTCCTCAAGAGCCGTCTGACTGCTGAAAAGAATGAAACCATTACAAAATGTAACGCTTTCAAATTGAGGGCCCCCGACGGCAAGCTCCGCCTCACCGACTGCCTCGACAGCGACGGCGTCCTCGCGCTCGCCAAGAATTTCCCCGGCAACAAGGCAAGGCATTTCCTCGACTGGTTTCTCTATAGTGACAACACCACCGACGGCCAAAGCAAAAAGAAGGCCTATTCGTTATTCGAGAGCGGCATCTTGCAAAGTCTCGAACCCGGCACCATCAAATGCCTGCAACAGATTCACGCTTATATCTTCGGTGGGCTTTACGATTTCGCCGGCCAAATTCGCACCAAAAACATCAGCAAAGGCGGCTTCACCTTCGCCAATGCCCGTCACCTCCCCGCCACTCTCGCCAGTATCGAAGCAATGCCGGAAACGACCTTCGATGAAATCCTCGACAAATACGTCGAGATGAACGTCGCACACCCCTTCATGGAGGGCAACGGCCGCGCTACCCGCATCTGGTTCGACATGATGCTCAAGCGCTCGCTCAGGAAATGCGTGGATTGGAGCAAAATCAATAAAAACGCCTATCATGAAGCCATGCGCCAGAGCATCAGCGATAGCACCAAAATCAAAGCCTTGGTCCAAGCCGCCCTGACGAACAAGATCAGCGACCGCGCAACCTATATGAAGGGCATTGACTACTCCTACTACTACGAACAGGACCCCACCCCATGAAGAAACCCTCCGATAGCCCCCCCTCATCCGCCCTCCGCGACAACCACGCCCGCGGCAGCGTCGCCGATTTTTTGAAGGAAAAAATCACGGCCGACTCGCGCCTCTCGTTCGTCTCGGCCTATTTCACCATCTACGCCTACGATGCCTTGAAAGAGGTTCTCGACTCCATCGGCCACCTCGACTTCCTGTTCGGCGAACCCACCTTTGTCAACCGCCTCGACCCCAGCAAGGCCGAGAAGAAGGCTTTCATCCTTGATGCCGCCGGCCTGAAACTGGCCAACAAACTCCAGCAGAAGCGTGTCGCCAAGGAGTGTGCCGACTGGATCGAGCGCAAGGTGGACATCAAGACCATCCAACAGTCCAACCTCTTGCACGGAAAAATGTACCACATCGCCACCCCGGCGGGTGTGCAGGATGCAATCCTCGGCAGTTCCAACTTCACCGTGCGCGGCCTCGGCCTGGGCAACAGCGGAAACAACCTCGAGCTGAATCTCATCCTCGATAGCAACCGCGACCGGCAGGAACTCAAGCAGTGGTTCGATGAACTGTGGTCAAGTCCGACACTCGTCAAGGATGTCAAACAGGAAGTCCTCAGCTATCTCAAGCAGCTTTACGACAATCACGCCCCCGAGTTCATCTATTACAAGACGCTCTATCACATCTTCGAGAAGTTCCTTGGCGATACCGGCAAGACGGATGTGGACTTGGGCAAGACCAGCCTCTTCGAGACGGGCATCTGGAAGGCGCTTTTCGAGTTCCAGCGCGACGGCGTCAAAGGAGCCATCAACAAGATTCTGAAACACAATGGCTGCATCATCGCGGACAGCGTCGGCTTGGGCAAAACCTATGAGGCCCTCGCGATAATCAAGTACTTTGAACTGAAGAATGAGCGCGTCCTGGTGCTTTGCCCGAAAAAACTCCGCGCAAACTGGACCATCTACCGCACCCCGGACCGGCTCAACCCGTTCGACGATGACCGGTTCCGGTTCGACGTGCTCTCTCACACAGACCTCAGCCGCGACAAGGGCTACTCGGGCGACATCAATCTTGCAACCCTCAACTGGGGCAACTTCGACCTCGTCGTCATTGACGAATCCCACAATTTCCGAAACAACACCCCCGGACGACGCGACGAAGAGGGCGTCCTCATCCGCAAAAGCCGCTATCAGCGCCTCATGGATGACATCATCAAATCAGGCGTCCGCACCAAAGTGCTCCTGCTGTCCGCCACGCCGGTCAACAACGATCTCAAAGACCTCCGCAACCAGCTCTATTTCCTGACCGAAAATCGTGACGATGCCTTTGCCGAGTCCATCGGCGTCGCCAGCCTCAAGGAAACGCTCGCCACCGCCCAGAAAAGCTTCACCCTCTGGGCCAAGCAGCACAGCTCGAAGCGCAGGACGGGCGAGCTGATGGAGAAGCTCAACGCCGGCTTCTTCACCCTGCTCGACGAACTGACCATCGCCCGCTCGCGCAAACACATCCAGAAATATTACAAGGCCGGCATTGCCACCCTCGGCGGGTTCCCCGAACGGAAAAAGCCGGTCTCCCTTTATCCCGAGATAGACCTGCTCGGTCGCTTCCTCTCCTACGACAAGCTCAACGACGAGATCGCAGGCTACAAGCTGACCCTGTTCAACCCGTCGAAATACGTCAAGAACGAGTTCAGGCCCCTTTACCAGACCACGGGCGCCGATCCTTTCTCCCAAGCCGACCGCGAGACCTACCTCATCGGCATGATGAAGGTCAACTTCCTCAAACGCCTCGAAAGCTCCGTGAAATCCTTTGAGATCACGATGGCGAACACCATCGCCAAAATCGAGGCGCTCGAACAGAAAATCAGAAATTTCCTGGCAGCACCCGGCCAGCATCCCGATGCCGACCCGCTCGAACTCGACCTGGACGATCCCGGCCACGATGACGAACTCGAAGAGGCCCTGCTCGTCGGCGGCAAGTTCAAATACAAGCTGGAGCATCTGGAGCTCGATCACGGCAAGAACTGGCTCAAAGACCTCAAGAGGGACAAGGACCAGCTCCGCATCCTCTTGAACGCCGCGCAAAACGTCTCGCCGGACTCGGACGCCAAGCTCGCCGAACTCAAGCGGATCATCGCCGCCAAGGTCGCAAACCCCACCCTCAACAAGGACGGCGCGCCGAACCGAAAGGTGCTCGTCTTCACGGCGTTCGCCGATACCGCCATCTATCTCTACGAGTCGCTTCTCGAATGGGCCACGTGCGAGCTGGGTATCAACATGGCCCTGGTCTGCGGCGACAGCACGCGCACCACCTTCGGCGAGAGCGCCTTCGACCACATCCTCACCAACTTCTCCCCCGTGTCCAAGAACCGCGCCAAAATACCCGGCATGCCGCAGCAGGGCGAGCTCGACCTGCTGATCGCCACCGACTGCATCAGCGAAGGCCAGAACCTGCAAGACTGCGACTACCTCGTCAATTACGACATCCACTGGAACCCGGTGCGCATTATCCAGCGTTTCGGCCGCATTGACCGCATCCACAGCGCCGGTCGCGCCGTGCAGCTCGTCAACTTCTGGCCCACCGAAGACCTCAACAAATACATCAACCTCAAAAACCGCGTCGAAGCCCGCATGGCTCTCGTGGACATAGCCGCCACCTTCGAGGACAACATCCTGGCGAACAAGGAGATCGAGGACATCGTCTCCGAAGACCTCCGCTACCGCGACAAGCAGCTTCTCCGCCTCAAAGACGAAATCCTCGACATCGAAGACATGGGCGACAACGTCTCCCTCACCGAGTTCACCCTCGACGACTTCCGGCTCGAACTCCTGAAATACATCGAGGCCAACCGCGACACCCTCGAATCCGCGCCCCTCGGCCTCTACACCTGCGTGCCGCCGCGTCCCGAACACAAGATCATCGCCCCCGGCGTCATCTTCTGTTTCCGCCAGGAGGGGCCGCGCGAAGCGGACTCCGGCGCCAAGCCCGATGCCGGCGCGTCCATCAATCCGCTCCAACCCTATTTCCTGGTCTATGTCCTCGCCGACGGCAATGTCCGCTACGGCTTCGCGCACCCCAAGCAGATTCTCGACATCTACCGCGCCCTCTGTTCCGGCAAAAGCCAGCCTTGCACCGCTCTCTGCAACCTCTTCGACCAGCAGACCAATCACGGCCGCGACATGAAGGACTACGACATCCTGCTCGACAAAGCCGTGGCCTCCCTCGCCGCCACCTTCCGCAAACGCGCCGCCTCCGGCCTCACCTCCTCCCGCAGCTTCATCCTGCCCGACGAGCGGGAGCAAGTCCACGAAAAGACCGACCTCGAACTCGTCACCTGGCTGGTCATCAAGAAGGGAAATGCATGAACAGGGATAACGGACAAAACAGACAGAATGGAAATGCTGACTTTGCAGACCGGCAAGACGGACGGGCATTGGACTCTGATGCCTCCGGCCGGATTTACGGTCAGCACAGCGGCTACCGCAACCTGAAGGCATACCAGATAGCAGAGCTGCTCTATGCCTTCACCTGCCGCTTTTGTGAGCGGTATATACCATTCTCTGACCGACACCATGACCAGATGGTACAGGCAGCCCGCAGTAGCTACCAGAATATAGCTGAAGGCAGTGAAGATAGCGCTACCTCCAAAAAACTGGAGATGAACCTGACCAATGTTGCCCGTTCCAGCCTGGGAGAACTGCACAAAGATTATGTCAAATGCCTCGAACGCCGCAATCTGCGCCACTGGCAGCAGGGCGAAGCGGAATTTGAAGAGGCGCGCCAACTGCGCCCCAAAAGCCTGTCAGAGGCGGCAGCCTGGGTCAACCGTAAGGGCGCTGCAGGCACACCGGAAGAACGTGCCGCCAATCTTGGTGCCATACTCTCTGCTCAGGCACATTGGCTTGCCGAGCGCTTGATGAACCGCCAGGCACAGGACTTTGAAAAAGGCGGCGGCTTCTCCGAACGCCTCCACCAAGCCCGTACCACTGCCCGTACCAAAAACACTCCCCCTTCCTTTTAGTCCGTTTTGTCCGTTCCCTCCCCTCCGTTCTGTCCGTTATGTCCGTTTCTTCTATCCCCGTTTTGTCCGTTCCAACCCCCTGCCAAACCTGCTAAGGTACCCAATTATGACACTCCTTACCATAATCAAAGAGAGCCTCAAAGCCTTCGCCAATCAGCCCCTCGCCGAGGCCGCCACGGCAACCGATTTTCGTGCCGCTGCCCTCGACTTTTTCGCCGTCCTCGGCTACGCATCCCCGCGCACCCTCGACACCGGCGGCTCCCCCGATGCCTTCCTTTCCACTTTTGCATCCAGCTCTGCGGGGGGCGTTCACGCCACCTTCAACCCCGCCGCCGCTCTTGTCTCCCACTGGCGTTCCGCGCACCTCCTCTTCCAACTCACCGACACCGAACTCTCAGGCGAAAACTCACTCTTCAAAGAAGGCTTCGAACGCACCCGCCACGACTCCTACATCTTTTTTGCCATCGAACTTTCCGGTACCTCCTACACCCGCACCCAACTCGCCACCATCACCCGCCAGCTCAACCGCCTCTTCCCCCAGCCCGTCATGGTGCTGTTCAAGACCGGTGCAGCCATCACCCTTGCCGTCATCAACCGCCGCGCCAACCTTCGCGATAGCGAGAAAGACGTCCTCGGCAAAGTCACCCTCATCCGCGACATCAACACACTGACCCCCCATCGCGGGCACCTCGACATCCTCGCCTCCCTCGCCGTCCCATCCCTGTCCAGTCCCATGCAAAGCGGCCACACCCCCATCCGCTCCTTCACCGCCCTCCACGCCGCCTGGGAGGAGCTGTTCAATGTCGAACTGCTCCGTAAAACCGCCTACTACGCCATTGCCAACTGGTTCTTCTGGGCGCGCGAAAACATCACTCCGCCACCTGATGCCCCGCTCGACGCCGACACCAAGAAACCTTCTCTCTTTCTCATCCGCCTCCTCACGCGCATTCTCTTTTGCTGGTTCCTAAAAGAGCGTCGCCTCCCCAACGGCCGTCCCCTCGTCCACGAAGAGCTCTTCTCTGAAAAACACATCCGCCACCTCCTTCACGACGCTTCCCCAACCGCCACCACCTACTACACCGCTATCCTCCAAAACCTCTTTTTTGCCACCCTTAATACGGAAATGGATACCCCTGAATCCCCTTCCAACCGTCGTTTTGCGCGGAACAGCAAAGATGACCACATGGTTCACACCCTCTGGCGTCACGCCGAGCAGCTTCGCTCCCCCGATGCCCTAGCTGCCCTTCTTCGCACAATCCCTTTCCTCAACGGCGGTCTCTTTGAATGCCTCGACGAGCGCGTCCAACAAGGCAACTCCAATTTCACCCGCGAGATTCGCGCCGACGGCTTTTCCTCTGACCCCGCCAAATGCCCCCGTATTCCCAACTTCCTTTTCTTCGGCCCCAACCAAACCGCCGACCTCTCCGCCGCCACCGGCAATTCCTCCCAAACCGCCGTTCCCGTCGCCCCCCTCCTTACCATCCTCAACCACTACGTCTTCACCGTTGCCGAAAATACCCCTCTTGAAGAGGAACTTGCCCTCGACCCCGACCTCCTCGGCAACATCTTTGAAAACCTCCTCGCCTCCTACAACCCCGAAACCGGTACCGTCGCCCGCAACGCCACCGGCTCCTTCTACACCCCCGATTACGTCGTCACATGGATGGTCGAGCAAGCCCTTCGCCCCACCCTCTCCGCCGTCCTCCCAAAATCAAAAGACACCAAACACGAGGCAAAACTCACCGCCCTCTTCTCTCCCGACCCCGAAGCCCGCCCCGACTTCTCCAAACAGGAAACCGCCGCCCTCATCAACGCCATAGACAACCTCAAAATCCTCGACCCCGCCTGCGGCTCCGGCGCCTTCCCGATGGGCGCGCTTCACAAACTCACCCACATCCTCGCGAAACTCGACCCCGAAAACGCCCTCTGGAAACAACGCCAACTCGACACCGCCAGCCAAATCGCCGATACCCCCGCCCGCGAAGCCGCACTCGCCGCCATCGAACGCGCCTTCGCACACGACAACGGCGACTACGGACGCAAACTCTACCTCATCGAAAACACCCTCTACGGCGTGGACATCCAACCCCTCGCCGTCCAAATCGCAAAACTCCGCTTCTTCATCACCCTCATCGTTGACCAACCCATTGACCCCGCGCTCCCCAATTACGGCATCCTCCCCCTCCCCAACCTCGAAACCAAAATCGTCGCCGCCAACACCATCATCGGCCTCCAGCGCGGCCAACTCCTCCTCGGTTCCGAACAAGTCCGCAAACTCGAAGCACAACTCAAAACCATCCGCCACGACTACTTCACCGCCCGCTCCTACCCGCGCAAAAAAGCCCTCCGCAAACAAGACCGCGAACTCTGCAAACAACTCGCCGCCGAACTCGCCGCCACCGGCACCATGTCCACCTCCGACGCCGACCGCATCGCCCGTTGGAACCCTTACAACACCAACACCGCCGCCGACTTCTTCGACCCCGAATGGATGTTCGGCCTCTCCGAAAAATTCGACCTGCTCATCGGCAACCCGCCCTACGTTCGTCAGGAAGAACTCAAGCCCATGACGGCCCTCGACACCGAAGGCAACGCCCAACCCCTTAAAACCATCCTCGAAGACCAATACGAAACCTACGCCGGCACCGCCGACCTCTTCGTCTATTTCTTTGAACGCTCCCTGCAATTGCTCAAAATTGGCGGCTTCCTCTCTTTCATCACCTCCAATAAATACTTCCGCTCCGCCTACGGCGAAAAACTCCGCATCTACCTCGCCCATGCCACCGAACCCGCCGCCATCCTCGACTTTGGCGACACCAACATCTTTACCGCCATCGCCTATCCTGCCATCTTTGTTACCAAGAAAACAAAGGATGTTGAGCGGAAGCAACTGCCCAAACTCCGCAAAGGAGAAAGCGAGGAGTCCTTCACTAAACGGCATTTCAAAAACCCCGAACGTCCATTCCCCGTTTTCACATGGCGACTTGGCCCTGAAAAAAGCACCTTCCCTCAAGTCTTCGACGAGCAGCACAACACGTTGCGGCAACGAAACCTCAATCCCTCCGGCTGGCGCCTCGAAGACGAATACGACATTGTCCTTTTTGAGCGCATCAAAAAAGCGGGAACTCCACTCAAAGAATACTGCAACGGGAGAATTTATTACGGAATAAAAACAGGGTTCAACGAGGCCTTTGTTGTGGATGAAGCAACTAAGAATGCCCTGATAGCCGAGCATCCATCCTCAAAAGACGTTGTGAAGCCGTATCTTCGCGGGCGAGATGTCAAACGTTGGCGGTATGATGAAACAGGGCTTTGGTTACTTTATATCCCATGGCATTTCCCGTTACATTTGAATAGATCAATTCGAGGCGCCTCAAAAGAAGCGGAAAATGAGTTTAAGTCGAAATATCCTGCAGTTTATCGTCATCTGTCAAAATTTAAAAAAGAACTCTCCGCACGAAACAAGGCGGAAACGGGTGTCCGTTATGAGTGGTATGCTCTCCAACGCTGGGGGGCTGATTATTGGACAGAATTTTCCACGCACAAAATCATTATGGGGCGTTTTATGGACAAACCCACATATGCGTTCGATGATGCACATGCCTATATCAATAATGCACTCCATTTTATTGCAGAGGCAAATAAGTATATTGTGTCTGTTCTTAACTCTCCAGTGGTATGGTATTACTTACGGATGACCAGCCCCGATTTGCAAGGCGGCTTTATACAAGCGTCTGTTGAAACACAAGGGGGCATTCCTATCCCATCCGCCACACCCGACCAACAACAACACTGCGAAACGCTTGCCACGGCCATCATTGCGCTTCACAAACCCGCCAACGCAGACTTCCCCAACCGTCTTGCCGTCATTGCTCTCTTCGAGCAATGGCTGAACGGCCTCATCTACGAACTCTTCTTCCCCGCCGAACTCCACGCCCGCAACCTCCACCTCCACACCCTTTCCGCCCCGCACCTGTCCGGTTGCAGCGGCGCCGTTAATGGCGACATGTCAAACGCCACGCTCTCCGCCCTCCATACCCTCATCTCCGACTATAAGCACCCCCTCCGCGCCGCCCTGAACGACCTCCAAAACCTCGAAGAAATCCAAACCATCGAAGCCGTAGATAAAAAATGAACGATACCGCCACAACGATTTCTTCCGCCGTCACCACCGAAGCACCATTTACCCTGCCCCACACACAGGAAACCCCGCTCGTCCCTAGTCCAGTTGCAACATCGGAATCCACGTCAACAACGCCCGCCCCGCAACCACTCCGCATCAAGAAAATCTCCATCAACGGCTATCGCGCCTTCCCGCAATACCGCCCCCACAATTTTGAAGTTTCCCTGGGCGACGACGGCAAAAACCTCCTCCTCTACGGCGAAAACGGCAGCGGCAAGACCTCCCTCTTTAAGGCCCTCCGCGACCTCCTCAACCGCGATCTGAAAGACACCGCATACACTTCCTATCAAAACATCTTCGATATTGGCAAAGACGATAACATCACGGTGGAACTCACGTCCGGATCCCCGCCTTCATTTTCATGGGGTGTCGGCACTGTCCACCCGTCAATAGACAAAGACAAAACCGCCTTCAACGCTTTCACACGTTCCTGTTTTTTCTTGGATTATCGCTCCCTGCTCGAAACCAACTTCGTGCATAAAAATAATGCGAATCCAAATCTCTACACACTGCTTGTTGGCACAATCCTGAAAGACGTGATGCCTCCTGGTTCACGAACAATCAGGGAATCGCGTGAAATTCTTTCCTCTGCGCTTGACGCAGTCCGAAGTTACGGAAATTCCCTGAATCAGAGAAATGCAGTGGCCGCCGCAGAAAAGATGACAACCGCGTTATCAACACTTATCCCCAATGTGGTTGTCGAAGCCAACATAATACTTGGAAAACTCCAGCCTGGTACGATCATAAACCTTACGACCCCAACGATCACTTACTCAAACGGGACACAAAAGAAAGACCGAAAATATACAGGCGAAAGCATCGAACTCTTAATTGAATTAAACGGGAAGCCTATTCCCACCCCGCAACACTTCCTCAATGAAGCCCGCCTGTCCGCCATTGCACTTTCCATCTACCTTGCCGGCGCCAAATTCTCTCGCGCCGGCCGCCCCGGCATCCTCGTCCTCGACGACGTCCTAATCGGCCTCGACCTCTCCAACCGCATTCCCCTCTTGGAACTCTTGCAGAATGACTTTGCCAACTGGCAAATTTTCCTCTTCACCCATGACCACGTCTGGTATGACTTGGCGAGGACTTGGGTTGGCGAAAAGTGGATTTCAAAAGAACTCTTTCTTGTTTCAAAAGATACAATGGCATTCGACCGTCCCGAGTTGCGCGATGGCGACCTACTGGCAAAAGCCAAAGGTCATCTTGACAACAAAGACCTGACTGCCGCCGCAGTTTATATCCGTGCGCGATTTGAGACGATTCTTTCAAGGGTGTGCCAAGACTCTGGGATAGAAATCAAATACAAGAAAAACCCAAAGAACATTTCGGCTGACAATTTATGGCAAGGTATCCAATCCCGTCAGAGAACAAGAGTACAAGAGGGACAGTCAGACTTTATCACACCGCAGCTGATGCAGGACGTTGAACAAGTCCGCTCCAACATTCTGAATAAACTCTGCCATTCCGCTTCTCCGTCTTTCACGGACACCGAAGTTCAATACGCATTCGACATCATCACTGAACTATCTCGATTCGATTTTAATAAGAGATAACCATGCCCCAACTCACGAACATTGAAAAAGGTGCGTTCCTCCGGCTGTTTAACGACGGTGGGTATGTTCTGGATTTCTCAACCAACGACTTCGACAATTTTACGCTGGATAGCGTTGGTGTCGCATTATGCCATCATTACGGACTTTCAAAAGGCAAGTCGCTGACCGCGTATGCCAATGAAGCTGAGGCAAGCAAAGTCGTCAAGCTATTCACGGACCTGTTGGCTCACTTTGAAATTCATTGTACCTCCCGCTGTGAGCGAGATGAGGACATCGCCAAACTCTATGCGCGATGTCGCGCTATCATTGACCGGTTTTCCAATGTTGCGGTCCCGCTGGCTGGTTCCGCTCATACTGTCGCCAAGAAGTTCTCAAGCGATTACATGTCTGCCCAGATAAAACTGATGCTGGAAATGACGACACAAAATCCAACCGAAGCAATCGGCAAAGCAAAAGAGTTTGCGGAGAGCTGTTGCCGAACGATTCTTGAAGCACATTCTGTATCCATAGACAAAATTTGGGACATGGGGAAACTCGTCGGCGAAACCGTTAAACTTTTATGTCTGACGCCCCAAGATATCCCTGACACATCGAAAGAAGCCGCTGCTATCAGACGGCTGTTGGGCAACCTGAGAGAAATTGTCTCAAACATGGCTACCATCCGAAACTCTTACGGGAGCGGTCACGGCAAAAGCGCGAATTACAGAGGCTTGGAAAAGCGCCACGCGCAACTTGCCGTAGGCAGCAGCATTACTTTGGTGCAATTCCTATGGGATTCGCACGAGACCCAAAGTCAAAGGAGATGAATTCACCAACTATCATACGAAGTGGGCGGAGGCCCAAAAAAATGGGGCACGCCTTGGTAGACGTGCCCTGATCACTGTTCCACACATGGTGGTTGTATCTGCATGAACTTTAGCACAAGGATTTGAAAATGCAACAGGCCGGGAAAAAGAAATTTTGGCTGGTGAAGTTCGCCCCCTTTCGCACCTCGTGGGACGACATTGTGAAAGCGGGCAGTTTCACGCCGCGCGGCATCCGCTGCCCGCAAGCCCGAAACAATCTCGCCCGAATGGCCGTCGGCGACCTCGCTCTCTTTTTCCACAGCCAGGAGCATCGTTGTTTCACCGGTATCCTGACCGTCACTCGCGCCGCCTATCCCGATCCAACATCCGCCGATCCGCGCTGGCTGACCTGCGACTTCGCCCCGCTTCAAACCCTCGCCGACCCCGTTTCCCTTGCCCAAATCAAATCCAACCCCGCTCTCGCCAACTTCCCTCTCATCCGCCAGCCCCGCGTGGCCGTCCTCCCGCTCACCGCCTTTGAATGTGCCGCCATCCTGCGTCTGGCATCCACGCCATTCCCCGCCGTCCCCACAGCCAAACAAAAACCCATCGCCACCCTCGTTGACCGCATCCTCACCGCCAAGCGCACCAATCCTGCCGCCGACATTATCTCCATCGAAACTGACTTAGACGCCCTTGTCAATTTCCGAAGAAGGTAGTCATCATGTTGAGGCCATGCGATGAGTAACCACGACAAACCTGGGAACACCCCACCGAAGGTCATCATTTACGAGGCGGATGGTGCAGTGGCCAAAATCAGCGTCCGTCTGGAAGGCGAGACCGTGTGGCTGACCAACCTCCAACTCGCCCAGTTGTTTCAGTGCACGAAATCCACTGTCAGTGAGCATATCAAAAACATCTTCGACAGCGGGGAGCTATCCGCCGATTCAGTTGTTCGGAAATTCCGAACAACTGCCACCGATGGCAAATCCTATACCATGTCCTATTACAACCTCGACATGATTATATCCCTCGGCTACCGCATCAATTCCAAGGTCGCCACCCGGTTTCGCCAGTGGGCCACCGTGCGACTCCGGGAATATATCATCAAGGGATTCACGATGGATGACGACCGCTTGAAGGAGCTCGGCGGTGGCGGCTATTGGCAGGAACTACTCGAACGCATCCGCGATATCCGTACCAGCGAGAAGGTGTTCTGGAACGGTCGCAGACCTTCCAGCCTTTCCCGGCAGGAAGGTTTAGTTCCTCAACCATTCCCGCCCTGCAACGTCCGTGGCAGCGGAATTGTTTGGTGTCCAATCGTGAATTATTCAGGCTAAAGAAGCGCCAGAAAGGATGAATCTGCGCATGAGCGATAACAATCAAAGCCAGTTTCTGCTCTTCAAAGCCGACGGCGGGGCGGTGCATGTTAATGTCCGGCTTGAAGGTGAAACCGTATGGCTAACCCAGGCGGCGATGGCTGCACTTTTTGATGTTGCGCCACAAAACATCACGATGCACCTGCAAAATATATATGCCGACAAAGAATTATCTCAGGATTCAACTTGTAAAGATTTCTTACAAGTTCAGAAAGAGGGCAATCGTGAGGTCTCGCGCCGCCTGAAACACTACAACCTCGATGCCATCATTGCGGTCGGCTATCGTGTGAATTCCAAACGCGCCACGCAGTTCCGCATTTGGGCGACCGCCGTTCTCAAGGAATACATCATCAAGGGATTTGCTCTCAATGATGAGCGCATGAAAACCGGGCGCAATATGACCTATTTCGACGAGCTGCAGGCGCGTATCCGCGAAATCCGCCTCTCCGAACGGGTGTTTTACCAGAAAATCAAGGACATCTACACCACCAGCATTGATTATGATCCATCGGCGGAAGAGACGTTGCGGTTTTTCAAGGTTGTCCAGAACAAGCTGCTTTGGGCGATCAGCAAGCAGACGGCGGCGGAGCTTGTGGCGCGACGCGCCAACGCCATTCTGCCGTTTATGGGGATGCAGTCCTACGACAAGAAGAACCAGCGGCGGATCACCCAGCAGGACGCTGTCACAGCCAAAAATTATCTTACCGAAACCGAAATGAAGGCGTTGGGGCTTTTGGTCGAACAATATCTCGCGTTTGCCGAAGCCCAAGCGCAACAACAGATTGCCATGACCATGAGCGATTGGGTCGCCCGGCTCGATGCCATTCTCACCCTGAACGGCCGCGAGCTTCTGACCCACGCCGGAAGCATCAGCCACGCGCTTGCCGAGGAGATCAGCACCAAGCAACTCGCCCAATTCCGCCAGCGCCTGCGGGAGGAAGAGCGGCTTTCGAGCTTGGCGGAGTTGGAACATGATATACAGGCTAGCCGTGATGATAAATGATCACTGCGAGACCCGATCAGGAACGACAACGACAAACCCGATAACACACCACCAAAGGTCATCATTTATGAGGCCGATGGAATAAGGAGGCGTAAAGGGGATTCAAAACATCAAATCACCTGACTGATTTCTTTGCTCGCAATTGGGACCGCGCACCCAAATGGCAACCAAGCCCCGCAACAAAGGGTTGACACCCGGCCGCCAAACAGGCTAAACACGCCCGTCATTTTTAGTTTCGAGAAAGGCTCCGTTTATGCAACCGACATATAAACCGTCCAAGATCAAGCGCAACCGCAAGCACGGCTTCCGGGCCCGCCAAGCCACCGCCAATGGCCGCAAGGTGCTCAGCCGCCGCCGCGCCAAAGGCCGCAAATCCCTGTCCATCAGCGACAGGGCATAACCGCCGTTTTCCGCCCCGCGCCGGGGCGTTCATGCCATGCAACCCGGCCGCGACCGCCCGACCGCTCCCCCCCCGGATGCCGGCCGGGCGTTTTGCGTCCGGCCCACGCTTGGCCGCAAACAGCGTTTGCGCCGCACCGCCGCGTTTGATGAAGCCTACGCGCAAAACCAGCGCTGGCACGGCCGCCACATGGTCCTCTTCCGCCGCGCCGCGCCCGATGCCTCGTGCCGCCTGGGCGTGGTGGCCAGCCGCAAGGTGGGCAACGCCGTCGAACGCGCCCGCGCCAAGCGCCGCCTGCGCGAGGCCTTCCGCTTGAACCGCCACCGCCTCACCGGCGCCGACGACATCATCCTCGTGGCCCGCCGCTCTATCCTCGCCGCGCCTTGGCCGGCTGTCGTGGAGGATCTGCTGGCGTTGGCCGCCAAGGCCAACCTGCTGCCGCCCCCATGAATCCGTTGGCCAAGTTGCTCTGCGCCCTGATCCGGCTCTACCAGAAAACCTTTCGCCTGCTGCTGGGCAACTGCTGCCGCTTTGAGCCCTCCTGCTCAAATTATATGCTGGAAGCCATCCGCACCCATGGAGTAGGGTACGGCGTTTTTTTGGGCCTGCTGCGGATTGCCCGTTGCCACCCATGGAACCCCGGCGGCTATGATCCCGTACCGACAAAATCATCTGATGTGAAACGAGAAACCAAGCATGAATAAAAAAGACCTGCTGCCCATTATTTTAATTTTTATCCTGTTTTTGGCCTACCCGACCATTGACCGGAAATTTGTCGCCAAAATTTTCCCGCCCAAAGCCAAGCCCGCGCCCGTGGCCGTGGAACCCGCCACCGCCCCCGCCCTACCGGCCGATACCACCCTCGCCGCACCCGCGGCCTCCCCCGACGCCCCCCCGCCCCCCCCTCCCGCCACCCAAGAAGCCCCCGCCCCCGAAGAACCCGCCGGCCCGGAAATCTTAACCGTCCTCGCCAATGACCAACTTGAGCTGACCTTCTCCTCCCACGGCGCCGGCATCGTGCAAGCCGCCATCCTGAAATACCCCACCGCCAAGAACGACCCCACCCCCGTCACGTTCGATTTCTCCGACCAGCCCGCTGCCGCCCCGCGCGGCTACCCCGGCCTGCGCGAACTCGCCTCATTCGAGGTCACCGCCGCCACTGCCGATTCCATCACCTATCGCAAAACCCTCCCCGGCGGCCTCGTTCTCGAACGCATCATCACCCTTGGCGCCGGCTACCAGCTCCAACTGGAAGACCGGCTCCGCAACCAATCCGCCGCCCCCGTCGCCCTCCACGGCTACGGCATTCAAGCCGGCTTCATGGAAAACCTACCCGGCGAAGAAGGCCGCCAGCAGATTCCCCTGCTGGGCGTGGACACCCTCACCGGCAGCGATTCCGTAAAATATTGGGCCGGCAAGTTCGACAAATGGTTCCCCGCCAGCGGCCCCCGCCAAATGCCCCTCATCCCCGGCCCCAACCACGAACCCACCCCCGTGGATTGGGTCGCCGTCAAAAATAAATACTTCACGCAAATCCTCACCCCCACCGACGGCGTCAGCGGGTTCGGACGCCTGTTTGTCCAGCACGGCGCGCCCGTGCATTCATCCTTCCTTGGCCTCTTCCCGCGCACCTCCGTGCCCATTCAGCGCGTCACCGCCTACCTCGAAATGCCGGACTACACCCTCCCCGCCGGCGAAACCATCACCCAGCACTACACCTTTTATGCCGGCCCCAAAGTCTATGCCGCCCTCAAAGCCAACGGCCCCCATCAGGAAGATATCCTCCAACTCGGCTTCTGGCGGCCCATTGGCATCTTCATCCTCAAAATCATGGTCTGGTTCCACGACCACATCTGGCCCTACAACTACGGCCTCGCCATCATTCTGCTCACCTTCCTCATCCGCGTCATCTTCTGGCCGCTCAACCACAAATCCATGGTCAGCACCCGCCACATGCAGGAAATCCAGCCCCTGATCACCGCCGTCCGCGAGAAATATAAAAACGACCCCCAGCGCCAGCAGCAGGAAATGATGGCGCTCTACAAAGAACACAAAATCAACCCCATGGGCGGCTGCCTCCCCATGCTCATTCAGATCCCCGTCTTCTTCGCCCTCTTCACCGTGCTGCGCGGCGCCATCGAACTCCGCTTCTCCTCGTTCCTTTGGATTGCCGACCTCTCCACGCCCGAAAACCTCCTGCGCAACTACCTGCCCTTTGGCCTCAACATTCTGCCGCTGTTCATGGGCCTCACCATGTGGCTCCAGCAAAAAATGACCCCCACCAGCGATCCCCAACAACAGAAAATGATGATGATGATGCCCATCATCTTCACCTTCATGTTCTATTCCTTCCCCTCAGGCCTCTCCCTCTATTGGTCCACCAACCAGGTCATGATGATCATCCAACTCGCCCGCATGCGCAAAAAACACCCCGCCCCCTCCCCCGCCAAAACCTGACCGCTGACATCTGGGCTCTCTCGCCCCCCAAAAACCATCTCAGATTGAATTGTAGGGCCGGAACGGTCGCAGACCTTCCGGCCGCGGTTCGATTTTGTCGGACTGGAATGGTCGCAGACCTTCCAGCCGTTTTCTCCGCTTGCGTTCTTTTGCGTCTCTCGCGTCGCTTGCGTTGATGTCTCCGGCTATTCCCCCTTCCACCGTCTCCCTTTCGCGATCTTGGCGTCTTGGCGAGATTCATCTTCCTTTCCCCAACCAAGCACAAAGCACCAAGAACAAAGAACCTTCTCCCCCGCCTCCCGTCTCAAGTCTCTAGTCTGTAGTCTCTAGTCTCCCGTCCCATCCCCTCTCCGCTTGCGTTCTCTTGCGTCTCTCGCGTCGCTTGTGTCAAGTCCTGGTTTCCGTTTGACACTTTTTCTCATTTTTCTCGTTGTTTTTC
>ERZ795058.524-NODE-524-length-59069-cov-26.129834_pt1 | contig 59069 bp, 55 predicted proteins | sample MGYA00375142_ERZ795058 | MGnify/ENA primary metagenome ERZ795058 (study PRJEB30187, sample SAMN05720210) | activated sludge metagenome | isolation source: anaerobic digester from wastewater treatment plant | place: Japan | collected 2015-04-20 ... | reverse complement strand
CGATCACGGCCCAGACCCGCGATCGGCTCGACGAGGTGGAAGCAGCCCTGGAGCGCGTCAGCGACGGGACCTATGGCAGGTGCGAGGTGTGTGGTGAACCCATCCCGCTCGCCCGGTTGGAGGCGCGCCCAGCGGCCCGGACGTGCGTCCGGCACGCCGAGACGCGCCGCTAGCAGCCGCAGCGACCCCGACCACGCGCACGAGTACGCGCAAGGGCGCGGGCACTGGCCTGAGCGCGGGCACGCTACTGCGCCAACGACAACGCGGGGCGGGTCCGAAGTGGACCCGCCCCGCGTCAGCAGTGCGTGAGACGGCGTATGCCGCGTCAGCTCACTTGAGCTCGACGGTGGCGCCGGCGCCCTCGAGGAGCTCCTTCGCCTTCTCGGCGGCAACCTTGTCGACCTTCTCCAGGACGGCCTTGGGCGCGCCGTCGACGAGGTCCTTGGCCTCCTTCAGGCCGAGGGAGGTGAGGGTGCGAACCTCCTTGATGACCTGGATCTTCTTGTCGCCGGCGGCAACGAGGACGACGTCGAACTCGTCCTTCTCCTCCTCGGCCGGGGCGTCAGCCGAGCCGCCGCCAACCGCGGCAACGCCGACGGCAACCGGAGCAGCAGCGGTGACCCCGAAGGTCTCCTCGAACTGCTTGACGAACTCGGAGAGCTCGATGAGGGTCATTTCCTTGAAAGCCTCGAGGAGCTCCTCGGTGCTGAGCTTCGCCATGGTGGCGATCCTTTCTCTTGGTGCCAGTGAGTGGCGGGTGATGGAAGACGTCGCCACTCAGGCGTCGTCGGTGGAGCTGTCCTGCACAGCGGCGACCGCGTCGGCGTCAGCCGGCGCAGCGTCCGCGGGAACTTCGTCCTGCGGAACCTCGTCCTGCGGGGCCGCGGCCGCGGCGGGCGCGTCAGCGACCGGAGCGGACTCGGCAACCTTGGCGCGCAAGGCGTCAACGGTGCGCGCGGCCTGCGAAAGCGGGGCCGCGAACAGGTAGACGGCCTTGGACAGCGAGGCCTGCAGGGCGCCTGCCAGCTTGGCCAGGAGCACCTCACGGGACTCGAGGTCGGCCAGCTTGCGGATGTCGTCGGCGGTGAGCGGCTTGCCGTCAAGCATGCCGCTCTTGATGACGAGCAGGGGGTTGGCCTTGGCGAAGTCCCGCAACGTCTTGGCCGCTTCGACCGGGTCACCGGTGATGAAGGCGATAGCCGACGGGCCCGCGAGTTGCCCGTCGAAGGCCGTGACTCCGGCCTCCTTCGCAGCGATCTCGGTGAGGGTGTTCTTCACCACGGCGTAGGTGGCGTGGTCGCGCATCGAGGAGCGCAGCTGGGTCAGCTGCTTCACGGTCAGACCGCGGTACTCGGTGAGCACGGCCGCGCCCGAACTACGGAACGCGTCCGTCAGCTCGGCGATGGCTGCTGACTTGGCAGCGGTGGCCATCGGGCCTCCTTTACCTAGCGGTGCGACGCCGGTTCGGGCTGCGAAGTCCCCCACGAGAAAAGCCCCGGCGCGAGGCGCACGGGGCTTCGCGGCATACCAAGAGGTATGCCGGGTGCTTGCGTGGCCTGCGCTGGTCGCCCGCCTCGTGGCGGGACCTTCGGTCATCCCGGCCTCCAGTTTCCTGGCGGACGGCACGACAACCGGCGGTCATTGGTCGTTGCTCAGGGTAGTCGGGCGCAGGCCGGCAGCCAAATCCGCTACCGAACGGCGTCCGGTCGACCGGCCTCCAGACGGACGGACAGGCTCACGGACGGGCCCGGTGGCGTAACCACCACCGGGCCCGTCCGTCGGGCAACAGGCTCAGTCGCGGCCGTACCGCCCGAGGTTCATCACCTTGTCCCACGCAGCGACGAAGTCGTGGACGAAGCTCGCCTGGGCGTCGTCGCTCGCATAGACCTCGGCAAGAGCTCGCAACTCGGAGTTGGAACCGAAGACCAGGTCGACCCGACTGCCGGTCCATCGGACCTCGCCGGTGGCCCGGTCCCGGCCCTCGAACGTGTCCTGGGCCTCGTCGGTCGGCGTCCAGTGGATGCCGAGGTCGAGCAGGTTAGTGAAGAAGTCGTTCGAGAGGGTGTCGGTGCGATCGGTGAGGACACCGAGACGGGACCCCTGGTAGTTGGCACCCAGCACCCGCAGCCCGCCGACGAGCACCGTCATCTCGGGAGCACTGAGCGTGAGCAGGTTAGCCCGGTCGATGAGGTGGTATTCGGCGGGGAGCCGCAGGCCCTTGCCGGCGTAGTTGCGGAAGCCGTCGGCGGCGGGCTTGAGGACCTCGAAGGACTCGACGTCGGTCATCTCCTGGACCGCGTCGCCGCGACCCGCACGGAAGGGCACGGTGACCTCGACGCCGGCATTGCGGGCGGCCTGCTCGACCGCGGCATTGCCACCGAGGACGATGAGGTCGGCCATCGACACGTGCGGACCCGCGGGGTGGGCGGCGTTGAAGGTCTCCTGGATACCACCGAGGGTGGTCAGAACGGAGGCCAGCCGCTCGGGTTCGTTGATGTCCCAACCGTTTTGAGGTTCCAGCCGGATTCGCGCCCCGTTGGTGCCGCCGCGCTTGTCACCGCCGCGGAAGGTGGCCGCCGACGCCCACGCCGTCCCGACCAAGGCGGGGACGGACAGGCCGGACGCGAGGATCGTTCGCTTGAGGTCTGCCGCGTCGGCGTCAGAGATCAACGGGTGGGTGACGGCCGGCACCGGGTCCTGCCAGATGAACCGCTCGGCGGGCACCTCGGAACCGACGTAGCGCTCGATCGGCCCCATGTCGCGGTGGGTCAGCTTGAACCACGCCCGAGCGAAGGCGTCGGCGAACTCGTCCGGGTGCTCAAGAAAGCGCCGGGAGATCTGCTCGTAGACCGGGTCGACGCGCATCGCCATGTCGGCGGTGGTCATCATCGGTGCATGCCGGACGGTCGGGTCGTGGGCGTCGGGAACGTCCGACGCGCCCGCCCCACCCTTGGGCCGCCACTGCTGGGCGCCTGCCGGGCTCCGGGTCAACTCCCAGTCATACCGGAACAACGTCTCGAAGAACCCGTTGTCCCAGGTCGTCGGAGTGGGCGTCCAGGCCCCTTCCAGGCCGCTGGTGATCGTGTCGACGCCGTTGCCGGCGTTCTTGCTGTTGAGCCAGCCCAGACCCTGCGCGGCGAGGTCGGCACCCTCCGGCTCCGGCCCGACGTAACGGTTCGGGTCGTCGGCGCCGTGCGCCTTGCCGAACGTGTGCCCACCGGCAGTGAGCGCGACGGTTTCCTCGTCGTTCATCGCCATCCGGGCGAACGTCTCACGGATGTCGCGGGCGGAGGCCAGCGGGTCGGCATTGCCGTTGGGGCCTTCGGGGTTGACGTAGATCAGACCCATCTGCACGGCGGCCAGCGGGTTCTGCAGGTCGCGGTCGCCGGTGTAGCGCTCGTCTCCGAGCCAGGTGTCCTCGGGCCCCCAGTAGACCTCCTCGTCAGCCTGCCAGACGTCGGCCCGGCCCCCGCCGAACCCGGCGGTGGTGAACCCCATCGACTCAAGGGCGACGTTGCCGGCGAGGATCATCAGGTCGGCCCACGACAGGGCGCGCCCGTACTTCTTCTTCACCGGCCACAGCACGCGCCGGGCCTTGTCGAGGTTGGCGTTGTCCGGCCAACTGTTGAGCGGCGCGAACCGCTGCTGTCCGGCCCCGGCGCCCCCTCGACCATCGCTGACCCGATAGGTCCCGGCGCTGTGCCAGGCCATCCGGATCATCAACGGTCCGTAGTGGCCGTAGTCGGCGGGCCACCACGGCTGCGAGGTGGTCAGCACCGACTCGATGTCGCGCTTGACGCTCGGCAGGTCGAGCGCGCCGAACGCTGCCGCGTAGTCGAAGCCTGCGGCCATGGGGTTCCCGGCGGGCGGGTTGGTCGCGAGGATTCGAAGGTTGAGTTGGTTGGGCCACCAGGTCCGGTTGCCGGACCCCTCGGTGGGGTGCTGGGGACGGGCGTGCGCCACGGGGCAGCTGGCTTCGCTCAGGTCGGACGTCGGGTCGCCAACAGCAGCGTCGTGATCGGTCATGGCTCACTTCCTTCGGGGTGGTGGGTGGAGCGGGTGTCGGAGGAACTGGGCGGGGGGCTCCCGGCGAGGCACGCCGGGCAGGTCCCCCAATAGACGACCTCGGCTTCGTCGATGACGTAGCCGTGGTCGTCGGACGCGGTGAGGCAGGGGCGCTCGCCCACCGCACAGTCGACATCGACAATCGAGGCGCAGTGCCGGCAGACGAGATGGTGGTGGTTGTCGCCCACGCGGGCTTCGTAGCGGGCGATGGACCCCGGGGGTTGGATCCGGCGCACCAGCCCGGCGTCCGTCAGCGCGCGCAGGACGTCGTAGACCGCCTGATGGGACACCCCCGCCAGCTCGGCCCGAGCGGCAACGATCAAGCCCTCGGTGTCGGAGTGCGGATGGTCGTGAACAGCCGCCAACACGGCCAGTCGCGGTTGGGTGACCCGCAGCCCGGCATCGCGCAACGCGCGGGCCACCTCCGTGTGAGCGGGCATAGCGCCACTATCCCCCGTTATCTTGAACCGGTCAAGATCTCGCGGCTGTCCAGCTTCCCGGACGCGCAGCTCGGCTACCGCTAGAGCGGCGTCACCAGCCCGGTCGGCAGCCGGCGCAACAGTTGAGCCACCTCCGGCAACAGGGCGTCCCGGACGCTGCCCAGCCGCCAGACCAGGGCCAGATCGCGATAGGGCGTCGGCTCGCGGAACTCGCGCACGACCACCTCGGGCGGCAACTCCCGCGCTTCCGGGAGCGACAGGCGGGGCAGGATCGTCAGGCCGAGGCCCGCCTCGACCATGTGCCGCAAGGTGTCCAGGCTGGTCGCCCGGAAGCCGGGGCGCTCGACGGCGCCGGCCGCGCGGCATACGGCAAGGGCCTGCTCGCGCAGGCAGTGGCCGCGACTGAGCAGCAGCACGCTCTCCCCCGCGAGGTCCTCCAACCCGACCGGCGAGGTGTCCCGGCCGAGGGGGTGCGTCGCCGGCGCGGCCAACAGCAGGGCCTCCCGGAAGAGCGGTTCGGCGTGCAAGCCCTCCTCGTCCACCGGCAGGGCGACGACGACCGCGTCGAGCGACCCCTCGCGCAGATGGGCGAGCAGGGCAGCGGTCTTGTCCTCGACGAGCAGCAACTCGACGTCGGGCAGTTGCCTGCGCAGCTCACCGAGGACGTGCGGGAAGAGGTAGGGCGCGATCGTGGGGAACGCCCCGAGGGCCAGCCGCCCGGCCCGCGGGTCCTGAGCCTGACGGGCGATCCGGCGGATCGCTTCGCCTTCGGCCAGCACCGCTCGGGCCCGGGCGACGACCTGGTCACCGACGGGGGTGAGGATGACGGCCCGGCCGCCCCGCTCAACCAACTGAACCCCCAACTCGACTTCGAGCTTCTTCAACTGGGTCGAGAGCGTCGGCTGGCTCACCGCACACGCCTTCGCCGCCCGTCCGAAGTGCCGGTGGTCGGCCACGGCGACGAGATATTGCAGGTCACGAAGGTTCATGGCCGCCTCTGCACCGCCTCAGTATGCCGCCAGCCGGCCGGATCGCCTCCGGCCATCAGGCGTCGACGAGGCTGGCCTCCGGCGCCGTTGACCGGATGAGGTGGTCGAAGGCCCCGAGAGCAGCGGTCGCCCCGGCGCCGAGGCTGATGACGATCTGCTTGTAGGGGGTCGTGGTGCAGTCGCCGGCGGCGAAGATCCCGGTGGCTGACGTCTGACCGCGGTCGTCGATGACGATCTCCTTGCGCGGGGTGAGGGTGAGCGCATCGGCGAGCCACTCGGTGTTGGGCAGCAAGCCGATCTGGACGAAGATCCCCTCAAGGTCCAGGTGCCTCGACGCCCCGGTCGTGCGGTCCTCGTAGTCCAAGCCGGTGACCTGCTCACCGTTGCCGAGCACCTCGGTCGTCTTAGCGCTGAGGATGACCTCGACATTGGGCAGGCTGTAGAGCTTGCGCTGCAGGACGGCGTCGGCCCGCAACTCGTCCATGAACTCCAGGACCGTGACGTGCCCGACGACGCCGGCCAGGTCGATGGCGGCCTCGATGCCCGAGTTGCCGCCGCCGATGACAGCGACCCGCTTGCCCTTGAAGAGCGGCCCGTCGCAGTGCGGGCAGAAGGTGACGCCCTTGTTGCGGTAGTCCTCCTCGCCCGGGACGCCCATGTGCCGCCAGCGGGCACCGGTGGCGAGGATGACGGTGCGAGCCGAGAGCACCGCGCCGTTGTCCAGGCGCACCTGCGCGAGCCCGCCCGGCTCCGCGGCCGGGGTGAGCGCAGCGGCCCGCTGCAACTCCATGACCTCGACCTCGTAGGAGCGCACGTGCTCTTCGAGGGCCGCGGCCAGCTTGGGGCCTTCGGTGTGGGTAACGGAGATGAAGTTCTCGATCGCCATGGTGTCCATGACCTGTCCACCGAACCGCTCCGCGACGATGCCGGTGCGAATTCCCTTGCGGGAGGCGTAGATTGCCGCGGCCGCGCCAGCCGGGCCACCACCGACGACGAGGACGTCGAAGGGATCCATCGCCTCGAGCCGCTGCGCGTCGCGAGCCGCCGCTCCGCTGTCGAGCTTGCCGACGATCTCCTCGAGGGTCATCCGGCCCTGACCGAACAACTCGCCGTTCCGATAGACGGTCGGCACCGCCAGCACCTTGCGCGACTCGATCTCGCCCTGGAAGGCCCCACCCTCGATGGTGACGTGGGTGATCCGCGGGTTGAGGACGCTCATCGCGTTGAGCGCCTGCACGACGTCGGGGCAGTTCTGGCAAGTGAGGGACATGTAGGTCTCGAAGTGGTGCTCCCCCTCGATCGCCCGGATCGCCGCCGCAGTCTCCTCCGAGATCTTCGGGGCGACGCCGCCAACCTGCAGCAGGGCGAGGACCAACGACGTGAACTCGTGCCCGAGCGGCACGCCGGCGAAGCGCACCTGGATATCGGTGCCGGCCCGCTTGACGGCGAAGGACGGCTTGCGGGCATCGTCGCCGGACGTCACCGTGACCAGCGCGGACAACGCCGCGATCTCCCCCAGCAACTCACGCGTCTGGGCCGACGCGCGGGAATCGTCGAGGCTGGCCTCCAGCTCGACCGGCAGGGTGAGCCGCTCCAGGTAGGACTTCAGCGCGGCAGTGAGGTTCGGGTCGAGCATGGTCGGCTCCTAGCGGGGCGCGGGCGAACGTCGGAGGTGCGGGAGAAGCCATCCGGTATGCCGCGCGCACAGGTGCGCACGCGGCATACCGGGGCTGCGCGAGGGTGAACCCGCGCGGGGTGAGACGAGGCTCAGATCTTGCCGACGAGGTCCAGCGACGGGGCGAGGGTCTCGGCGCCCTCTTCCCACTTGGCCGGGCAGACCTCGCCCGGGTGGTTGCGGACGTACTGGGCGGCCTTGACCTTGCGCACGAGCTCGGCGGCGTTGCGCCCGACTCCCTCGCAGGTGACCTCCATGACCTGGATGATCCCGTCGGGGTCGACGACGAAGGTGCCGCGGTCGGCCAGGCCCTGGCCCTCACGCATGACCTTGAAGTTGGTCGTGATCTCGCCGGTGGGGTCGCCCACCATGAAGTAGTCGATCTTGCCGATCGTGTCGGACGAGTCGTGCCAGGCCTTGTGGGTGAAGTGCGTGTCGGTCGACACGGAGAAGACCTCGACACCCATGGCCTGGAGCTCGGCGTAGTGGTCGGCCATGTCGCCGAGCTCGGTCGGGCACACGAAGGTGAAGTCGGCCGGGTAGAAGAACACCACGGACCACTTGCCCTTGAGGTCGTGCTCGCTGACGACGACGAACGAACCGCTCTTAAAGGCGGTGGCGGTGAACGGCTTGATCTCGGACCCGATGAGAGCCATCTGTGGGTACACCTCGCTGGTTCGGTACGGAAAACTGATGATAGTCAATCTATATCAGTTAACGTCTCGACCCAAGTCATCATCAATCGGCTGTGCCTATGCTGCCCATCGTCCCGATCAATGAAGGGTGCCCTTGCTCGCGACCATCCCCCGTGCCCGGGGGCTCGATCACATCGCCGGAGGCGGGCCCACCTGCGCGGCCGGCGGCGCCGTCACCGTGACCGCATCGCCGAAGCCACTGTAGGTGATCGTCATCTCCATTGAGTCCGACTTCGTCGTCACCTTGACCGGCAAGTCCGATGCGTCGAGGTAGATGTCGAACGGCTGGGCGGGCGCACTCGACACGCCCGTGAGGCGGTAGTGCCGGACTCCGGCGTCGGTGCCGATCAGGGTCGCCTTGGACCCTTCGTAGACCTCGACCTGTGAGCGCAGGTCAGCGGCCGACTTGAGTTGCGGCGCCATCCGCTTGCTGAACTCATCGGTCCCGTTGGGGTCGATCTTCACCCAGGGCTTGCCGTCCTTGGACTTGATCAGGCCCTTCATGTACATCACGCCGCCGACGCTGACGACCTCCATCGAGCCACCGGCGACGCTCATCGTCGCCTTCGAGTCCATGGCGCCGTTGACGACGACGAACTCGCTCTTGGCGGTCATCGTCACCTGCTGGCCACCGGCCGCGCCCGACGACACCATGTCGTACCTGCCGCTGCCGGCCTTGACCAGGGCCATGACCATCTTCGCGGCGATGCCAGTGCCGTCGATGCCATCGGCGGCTGGGGGGGCGTTCGTGGTCGGCGCAGTCGATGCGGCGCTGGTGCTCGCGGCCGGGGTCGTGGTCGCCGTGGCCACCGCGGGTGCTGCGGTTCCGCCACAACCGGCCAACGAGACTGCTGCCACGAGAACTGTGGCGCACATGAGAACGGACTTCACGGCATACCCCCTGAGGAATGTGGGACGACAACTGATCGGTCACCACCCTAACAACGCTGGCCGACCTTCGCTTCACGGGGCCAAACGAAGGCGCCCGGGACGAGGTTCCGTCCGCGGGCGCCATCGGGGCGAGTGAGGTCAGGCCTCGTCCTCGGCCAGGAGGTTGCGGGTCTTGGTGAAGTCCAGCGGGATGCCGGGGCCCATCGTCGTGGCCATCGTGGCCTTCTCGATGTAACGGCCCTTGGAGGCCGACGGCTTGAGTCGCAGGACCTCGTCGATGGCTGCCGAGTAGTTCTCCACCAGGGCGCGCTCGTCGAACGATGTCTTGCCGATGATGAAGTGCAGGTTGCCGTGCTTGTCGACGCGGAACTCGATCTTGCCGCCCTTGATGTCGGTGACGGCCTTGGCGACGTCCATGGTCACGGTGCCCGTCTTGGGGTTGGGCATGAGGCCACGCGGGCCGAGGACCTTACCGAGGCGACCGACCTTGCCCATCATGTCGGGGGTCGCGACGACGGCGTCGAAGTCCAGCCAGCCACCGGTGATCTTCTCGATCAGGTCGTCGGCGCCGACGAAGTCGGCACCCGCGGCGCGGGCGGCCTCGGCCTTGTCGGCGTTGGCGAAGACGAGGACCCGGGCGGTCTTGCCCGTGCCGTGGGGCAGGTTGACGGTGCCACGGACCATCTGGTCAGCCTTACGGGGGTCGACCCCGAGGCGGAGGGCGACCTCGACGGTCGCGTCGTACTTCGTCGCGGACGTCGCCTTCGCGAGACGGACGGCCTCAAGCGGGCCGTACACCTTGCCCGGGGTCATCTTGTCAACGGCGGCCCGGTAGGCCTTGCTGCGCTTCACTTCTGCTCCTTCAAAACGGTGGTCGTGCAACTGGAGTTGTGGTCTCGCGAGCCGCGCTCGGCTCTCCCACACACGGCATACCCAGGTGGTATGCCGTGTCGGCGCCGGCCGAGGGTCAGTAACCCTCGGTCTGGACGCCCATCGAGCGAGCGGTGCCGGCGATGATCCGGGCCGCCATCTCGACGTCGTTGGCGTTGAGGTCTTCAAGCTTCTGCTGGGCGATCTCGCGGACCTGGTCGGCGGTGAGCTTGGCGACCTTGGTCTTGTGCGGCTCGCTGGAGCCCTTGGCGATCCCGGCGGCCTTCTTGATCAGCTCGGCGGCCGGCGGCGTCTTGGTGACGAAGGTGAACGAGCGGTCTTCGTAGACCGTGATCTCGACCGGGATGACGTTGCCGCGCTGGTGTTCGGTGGCCGCGTTGTAGGCCTTGACGAACTCCATGATGTTGACGCCGTGCTGACCCAGGGCCGGGCCGACGGGCGGGGCCGGGGTGGCAGCACCGGCGTTGATCTGCAGCTTGATGAAGCCGGTGATCTTCTTCTTCTTCGGGGGCATTGCTGTTCTCCTTGATGTTTAGGCCGACGCCGTGGGCGATGACCCGGTTGCAGTGCCGACCGGCTGATGCACGATCGGCGGGACTCGATCAGATCTTGGCGACCTGACCGAAGGACACCTCGACCGGGGTCTCCCGGCCGAAAATCGAGACGAGCACCTTGAGCTTCTGGGTGTCGGGGTTGATCTCGGAGATCGTCGCCGGAAGGGTCTCGAACGGACCTTCCATGACGGTGACGGACTCGCCGATCTCGAAGTCGACGACCCGGACCTCCTTGGGCTTGCTGCCGGTGCCCACCGCGCCTGCGCCCGCCGGGCCGGCCGCGGGGGCCAGGTCGGGGGCCAGCATGCGGTAGACCTCGTCGAGGGTCAGCGGGATCGGCTGGTGCGCGTTGCCGACGAAGCCGGTGACACCAGGGGTATGCCGCACGGCGCCCCACGAGGCGTCGGTGAGATCCATCCGCACGAGGACGTAACCGGGCATCCGAACGCGGCGGACGAGCTTCTTCTGGCCGTTCTTGATCTCGGTCACCTCCTCCATGGGGACGTCGATCTCGAAGATGTAGTCCTCCATGTTGAGGCTGATGATGCGGGTCTCAAGGTTGGCCTTGACCCGGTTCTCATAGCCCGCGTAGGAGTGCACAACGAACCACTCGCCCGGCTTGGCGCGCAGGGTGGCCTTGAACTCGGCGACCGGGTCGATGACCTCAGCGGCCTCTTCCGACGACTCTGCCTCGTCGGCGTCAGCCGTGTCGTCGGCGTCAGCCGTGTCGTCAGCGTCAGCCTCGTCGACAACCAGGTCGGCGTCAGCGCCGTCGACCTCGACCACCTCAACGTCATCGAGGTGCGTCTCGTCCGCCTCGATGTCGAGGACTTCGTCCTGGTCGGCCACGGCCTGGACCTACTTTCCTTGCGTCGGGGGGCGCCGGAGCACCCGAATGAGACCTGCCCGCGACAGCGGGAACGTCACCGTCAACTGCCGGCGAAGACCCACAGGACGAGGCGCTGCAGGACGACGTCGAGCCCCGCCACGATGCCCATGATGGCAACGACGAAGAGGATGACGACCACGGTGTAGTTGAGCAGCTCGGACCCCGTCGGGCGGACGACCTTGCGCAGTTCGTCGAGGATCTGACGAATGAACAGGGTCAGCGCAGCGAAGAACCGGCTGAACGGGTTACCGTCACCGGGCCGCTGGCGGACAGCACGGCTGCCCGTCCGCGCGGTGCTCGACTCGCTCACTCGGCCTCTTCTCGATCAGGTCTTACTACGTGACGCAGGGCAAGAGGGACTCGAACCCCCAACCGCCGGTTTTGGAGACCGGTGCTCTACCAATTGAGCTATTGCCCTCCACCGGACCTGGGGAGATCCGGAGGCGATCGACTGTCAAGAAAGCCTTGCTGCGGGCACGCCTGAGCATGGTCTGGAAAGCCAACCGAAGGGAAAGCATACGTGAGGCTGGTCCCCGGCGCGAACCGGCATACGCCACGGGCACACTCCACGGGATTCGCCCGCAGTGCGGACCAGGCTCCCGAACAGGCGCCCAGGAGTGGGAGCATGACGCCCGTGAACGATCTCATCGTCCCCCGCCGTGTTTCCCAGCGCATCGGTGCCATCGCCGAGAGCGCCACCCTCGCCGTCGACGCCAAGGCCAAAGCCCTCAAGGCCCAAGGCCGGCCGGTCATCGGCTTCGGTGCCGGCGAGCCGGACTTCCCGACGCCCGACTACATCGTCGAGGCGGCCATCGCGGCGGCCCGCAACCCCGCCAACCATCGCTACACCCCCGCGGCCGGGCTCCCCGAGCTGCGCGAGGCGATCGCGGCCAAGACGTTGCGCGACAGCGGGTATGCCGTGCCCGCCACCGCCGTGCTCGTCACCAACGGCGGCAAGCAGGCCGTCTACCAGGCGTTCGCCTCGATCGTCGACCCGGGTGACGAGGTGCTGCTGCCCGCCCCTTACTGGACGACCTACCCGGAGGCCATTGCGCTGGCCGGCGGCCGCGCCGTCGAGGTCTTCGCCGGTGAGGACCAGGGCTACCTGGTCACGGTCGAGCAGTTGGAGGCCGCCCGCACCGAGAACACCAAGGCGCTGCTGTTCTGCTCGCCGTCCAACCCCACGGGAGCGGTCTACTCCCCCGAGCAAGTCCGCGCGATCGGACGGTGGGCACACGATCACGGCATCTGGGTCATCACCGACGAGATCTACGAACACCTCACCTATGACGGCGTGCGCGCCGCGAGCATCGTCGTCGAGGTTCCTGAGCTCGCCGACACGTGCATCATCCTCAACGGGGTCGCCAAGACCTACGCGATGACCGGGTGGCGGGTCGGCTGGATGATCGGCCCCAAGGACGTCATCGCTGCAGCCACCAACTTGCAGAGCCACCTGACGAGCAACGTCAACAACGTCGCCCAGCGGGCCGCCATCACCGCCCTCAGCGGTGACCTCGCGGCGGTCGACGCGATGAAGGTCGCCTTCGACCGTCGCCGCCGGACCATGGTCGCCATGCTCAACGAGATCGACGGTGTCACCTGCCCAACCCCCTCGGGGGCGTTCTACGTCTACCCGTCGGTCAAGGGTGTCCTCGGTCAGACGATCCGTGGCGCTCGCCCGCTGACCTCCGCCGAGCTCGCCTCCCTGATCCTCGACGAGGTCGAGGTCGCGGTCGTCCCGGGTGAGGCGTTCGGCCCCAGCGGCTACCTCCGGCTGTCCTATGCCCTGGGCGACGACGACCTGGTCGAGGGAGTGACCCGGATCCAGTCGTTGCTCGCCGAGGCGCACTGACCTCCGCTCGGCCGGCGGCCTGACGACGCGAGCGCGGCGCGATGCCGAGCGATCCTCGCGGGCTGCGGGGTGATGCGCCCGCCCTGGACGCCTGGCTGGCATTCCAGGGGGGCGCGCCGACCCCCTTCACCATCCCTGGGCACAAGCAGCGCCTGGACCTCGTGGGCGATGTCGTCGCCGGCGATGTCCCGCTCTTTGCGGGTCTGGACACGATGTCTCAGGCCCACGGCGTGCTGGCCGCTGCAGAGGCGCGGGCGGCCAGGCTCTGGGGCGCGGACGTCTGTCGGTTCTCCGTCGGCGGGTCCACTCACGGCAACCAGGCCCTCGCCCTCGCGGTCGGCGCACCAGGTGACCGGGTCATCGTCAGCCGCACCTTGCACCGCTCGCTGCTGCTCGGGTTGGTCCTCGCCGGCCTCACCCCCGTCTGGGTGCGCCCCGACGTGGACGACCTGGGTATGCCGCGCGGCATACCTCCGCGGGCCCTCACCGACGCGTTGGCCCTGACACCGGACGCCGTCGCCGTCTTCATCGGGGATCCGTCGTATGTCGGGACCCTCACCGACATCGAGGGCCTGGCCGCCGTGGCTCACGCCCACCGCGGCACCCGGGCGCGGGGCGGGGCGAACGGCATACCCCTCGTCGTCGATGCTGCGTGGGGGGCGCACTTCGGATTCCACCCGGCCCTGCCCGGCCACGCGCTGGCTCGCGGCGCCGACGCATTGGTGACCAGCGCACACAAGACGCTGCCTGCGTGGTCGCAGGGCGCGCTCGTCCTGGCCCGGACCGAGCGGATCGACCCGGCCCGCCTCGCTGCCGCCGTCGACGCCACTGCCACGACGAGCCCCTCCGGGGCGATCCTCGCCAGCATCGACGCCAGTCGCGCCCTGGTGGAGCGCGACGGGCCGGCCTTGCTCGGCGACCTCCTCGGGCAGGTCGCGGACCTCCGGGCTCGGCTGCGCGCGGTGCCGGGGTTGGTGGTGCTCGACGGGCCAGGCGTCGACCCAGTCAAAGTGTGCCTCGTCCTGTCCGGAACCGGCGCCGACGGCACGCAGATCGAGGCGGACCTCATCGCGCGGCGGATGCCGGTCGAGTTGGCCGACCGCGACACCATCGTTGCGATGGTGACCCTCGCCGACACCCCCACAACGTTGCGTCGGCTCGAGGACGCCCTCGTTGAGCTCGTCGAGGTCCACCGCGGCACGCCCCGGCCCACGGCCGCCTCGATCGCATGGAGCGTTGCCCCGCAACAGGTCTGCCCGCCACGCGCGGCGTTCTTCGCCCGACAGGAGACGGTGGCGGCCGCTCGCGCCGTCGGGCGGACGTGTGGTGAGTTGGTGGCGCCCTATCCACCCGGCATACCGGTGCTGGCTCCGGGCGAGCTGATCACCGAGGAGACGATGTCCGCGCTGCAGGCCGCACGTGCCGCCGGAACGCGCATCGCGTATGCCGCTGACCCGACCCTCGCGACGGTGCGCGTCCTCGCCGATTGAGGCGTTGACGCGGGGAGGATCTCCGTGGGGATCTTGAGGCCTTCACCACGTCGCTTGATGCGCAGGGAAGTGGCAGAGTGGTGTGTATGAGCACCGACGAGGCTGCCTTCGACAACGACACCATCGGCGATGGGCTGGAGGTGTGGTCGGTCGACGACGAGGACCAGCTGCAGCAAGGTGACACCCTCATCGACCGTGGCGTCGACGACGTTCTCGACGAGGGTTTCTCCCCTCCCGATCGCCCCCGCGGGTCGTATGCCTACGGCACGACGGCGGCCGAGCAGCGTGGCCACGAAACGATCGACCAGCGCATCCTTCAAGAGGAGCCCGACCCGTATTCCGCCTACGGCGCGCCCGATGACGAGTCGGGCGAGCAGCGGGGCCGCAAGGAGAAGATCGGCGGCGACGACCCCGACTCGATCTACGCCGACGCGGACTATGTCGGACAGGCCGGGCGGGTCCGTAGCGGTCGCATCGTTGCGAGCGCCGAAGACGGCAACACGGAGTTCGAGAACGACGTGTTCGCCGGAGACGTGGGGATCGACGGCGGCGGCGCGTCGGCCGAGGAAGCGGCGATGCACATCATCGACCTGGACAGTGACGAGGACCTCGAGGACTGAGCACCATCGACCCAGCCTCCGGGCCCCGGTCCCTGACGACCCTCCCCAAGGCTCATCTGCACCTGCATTTCACCGGATCGATGCGGATCGACACACTTCTGGACCTCGCGGTCGCCCGCGGGGTCCGGCTGCCCGACGCGCTGACCGACAACTGGCCCCCGCATCTGCACGCCACCGACGAGCGCGGGTGGTTTCGCTTCCAACGCCTCTATGACCTGGCCCGCTCGTGCGTGCGGGGCGAGGAGGCGATGCGTCGGGTGGTAGCCGAAGCCGCCGCGGACGACGCCGCCGAGGGCTCCCGCTGGCTGGAACTGCAGGTCGAGCCGTCGTCCTATGCCCCGCATGTCGGGGGCCTCACGCCCGCCTTGGAGATCGTCCTTGACGCGGCCCGCGAGGCGTCGATCGACTCCGGCATCGGCGTCGGGATCGTCGTCGCGGCCTCCCGGATCCGCCATCCGCTCGACGCCCGCACCCTCGCCCGGCTCGCCGCCCGGTATGCCGGCGACGGCCCCGGGACGGTCGTCGGGTTCGGGCTGTCCAACGACGAACGGCGCGGCGCGACAGCGGATTTCGCACCGGCCTTCGACATCGCGCGGCGAGCGGGGCTGGCCCTGGTGCCGCACGGAGGAGAGTTGCTGGGTCCGACGTCCGTCCAGGAGACCCTCGGCGCACTCCGACCGGATCGACTCGGTCACGGGGTGCGATCGGTCGAGGACCCTCGGGTGCTGGACGAGGTCGCCGAGGCCGGGGTCGCGCTGGAAGTCTGCCCAGGGAGCAACCTCGCGATGGGGGTCTACGCGACGCCCCGTGAGGTGCCCCTGCTCGAGTTGGTGGGACACGGCATACCCGTGGCTCTGGGGGCCGACGATCCCTTGCTCTTCGGGTCGCGCCTGGTCGATCAATACACCCTCGCCCGGGACGCCCTGGGGTGCTCGGACCGGCAACTGGCCGACCTCGCCCGCGACTCGCTGCGCGCCAGCCGCGCGCCTGAGCAGGTGCGACTCACGGCGTTGCGCGACGTCGATGCGTGGCTGGCTCGCGGGTGACCGACCCGTCGGGGCGCACTCCCGGAGCCGTTTAGGCTGGTGCAGGTGAGGAGTATGCCGCGCCGCCGAGCCACCACCGCCGCCCCCGTCGTGGTGACCGTCCTGACCGTCGGCCTGCTCGTCGGCGGTTGTTCGACCGGGTCACCGACAGCGGCGCCAACCACCGCCACCACCGCTAACGCAACGGCGACCGTCACCGAGAGCGCGACAGCCACCTCGACCGATTCGAGCGCTGCGACGGCGACCGCGACGAGCACGGCGACCGACCCGGCGGCCCCAGTCCCGACAGCACGAACAGCCACTCCCCCACCCGCACCGACCGCGACCGCGCCTCCCCTCACGGCCGCCCTGCCGACCGAGTTCACGCCGATGGGTCAAGTGATCAAAGACGACTCGCTCGGCCACGAGATCACCGTGCTGCGGATGGCTCGCGGCCTGCCCTGGCCGGTGGGGTCCTCGGGGCAGTCTGCGGCGTTCGAGTTGTTGGCGTTGGAGCTGCGATTGACACCCGGCACGAAGTACACCGCGACGCTGCGCGAACTGGACTTCGCCCTCATCACCGGATCGCAGTACCCGAATCGGCCCGACCCTCTCATCGACGCACAACTGGCGCTCGCCGGGTGGGCCCTGCTGCCGACTGAGGTCCCGGCTGGCCAGAACGCCACCGGGTGGGTCGTCTTCAAGGTCGACCCCAAGGCTGCGACGTCGATCCGGTTGGACTACACCCGCCCGGAGATCTCGGTCGCCGGGAGCAGGACGAGATTCCCTAAGAAGGTCTTCAGCCTGCAGATCGTCGGGTGACCGGCGCAGTCAGAGGCTGAGCCCGACGAGCACGGGCTCGTTGACCAGCGCCACCCCGAACGCGTCCTGCACCCCATCGCGGACGGTGCGCGCCAAGGCGACGATCTCCGCGGCGGTCGCGCTGCCGCGGTTGGTCACCGCGAGGGTGTGCTTGGTCGACAGGGCAGCCGGGCCCGGCATACCGAAGCCCTTCCCGAAGCCGGCCCGCTCAATCAGCCAGGCCGCACTGGTCTTCACGCCTCCGGGGGCGCTCCACCGCGGCACCGCCGGCCCCGCCGGTCCCAGCCGGTCCGCGACCCGATCGACCAGGGTCTGGTAGTCGGACTCGGAGAGCACCGGATTGGTGAAGAAGGACCCACAACTCCAGGTGTCGTGGTCAGCGGCGTCGAGGACCATGCCACGGCGCCGCCGCTGGGCCAGAACCGCCTCACGTGCATCGGCCAACGGCACCCGCTCGCCCTCGGCAACCTCCAACGCCGCCGCGAGATCGGCATACCCCACCGGCGCCGACAGGTCGGCCAGGCGCAGTTGGAAGACCACATCGAGGACGACTAACCGGGCGCCTCGGTGTTTGAAGACCGAGTCGCGATAGGCGAACTCGCACTCGGAGGCGGTCAGGGTCCGCACCGCTTCACGGTCCCGGTCCCAGACGCGCACCTGGGCGATGGTGTCGGCAACCTCTTGGCCATAGGCCCCGACGTTCTGTACCGGCGTCGACCCGACGCACCCCGGGATCCCGGACAGCGCCTCGATCCCCGACCAGCCCTCGGTGACGGCCCGGACGACCAGGTCGTCCCACGGCTCGCCCGCCGCGACCCGCACCGTCGCGCCGCTGCACCGGTCGAGCGACTCGACCCGCACGCCCCGACTGGCGATCCGCAGCACCGTGCCGCGGAAGCCGTCGTCGGCCACGACGAGGTTCGAGCCGCCGGACAACAGCAGCAGCGGCTCGTCGGCGTCGTCGACCTCGCGGACGGCATCGACGATGTCGTCGATCGACTCGGCCGTGACGAGGCGATCAGCAGGCCCGCCCACCCGCATGGTGGTCAACGCCGCGAGCGGCGCTGCGAAAGCCTCCTGCACGTCAGGCGAGTTGGACGAGCGCCGTGGCCCGACCGAGCACCTTGTCGGTCCCGCACAGCGCGGAGATCTCGACGGTCGCTTGGCGGGTCGCTTCGTCCAGCGCGGTGACCGTCGCCGAGAACACGACGTCTGCACCGGTCTCGTAGGGCACGACGACGGGCTTGGTGAACCGGGTGCCGTAACGCACGACCGCTCCAGCATCTCCGGCCCAGTCGGTAACGACCGTGACCGCTGCGCCCATGGTGAACATTCCGTGGGCGATGACGTTCGGCAGACCGACCTTGACGGCGAACCGCTCGTCCCAGTGGATCGGGTTACGGTCGAGGGAGGCGCCGGCATACTGCACTAGCCGGGCCCGGTCGATGTGCACGGTCTTGGCGGGCAGGACCTCGCCGACCGAGACGGCGGAGAACTCCCGGCGCGAACCGGCCCCCATGGTGGCAGCGGACATCACTCGCCTCCCCTGACAACGATCGTGGACAGGGCCGTGCACACGGGCTCGTCTCCGGCCGACAACTCGGCGCGGGTGACGATCATCGTGTGTCCACCGGCCGCCTTGACCGAGTCGACGGTGAGTTGCCCGACGATCTCGTCACCGGCGGTCAGGGGTCGGTGATGAACGAAGGTCTCCTCGCCGTGGACGACCCGGCTGAAGTCGACACCAGCCTCGGGATCGAAGATGAACTCCATCTCGGCGCGCTGCGCGATGAGCACCGCAAACGTCGGCGGGGCGATGACGTCGCGGTAGCCGCGGGCCTGGGCGACAGCCCGATCCGTGTGCACCGGATCGGTCGAGCCCACCGCCTCCGCGAACTCCTTGATCTTGGCGGCGCTGACGCCGTAGGGGGCGCTGGGCGGGTAGACCCGTCCCGCGAACTCGGGATTGACCGGCATACGGGGAAGCCTAGGCCACCCTCGACGCGACGGCGCCGTCGCAAGCCTGACAACGGCGAAGCCCCCGTCGCCAGGCGACGGGGGCTTCGACCAGTAGTCGGCTCAGGCCTCGGGCTTCAGCGGAAGCACGGCCAGGCTCGCGATGCACGGCGTCGACTTGTAGTCGCTGCGGTACAGAGAAAAGAGTTTGCGCATGTCAATCCCCCCTTGGGAATGTCACGTCGTCACCCTCGTGGTGGCGGCTCGTGGTGCGCTGGGGTTTAGACCTCACCGGCCGTTCACCCGTTGTTCACCTTCGTAAGGTTAGCAGTTCATCTTGGGTGAAGCAAACCGGAGACATTAGCAGCGTGTCGCCTCCGACGGAAGGGCCGACGTCCCGTGATCTGGGGCACCCGCGCCGCCGGGTCGGGGCGTCGCCCGGTCGGTCGCGCCGGTCCCCCCGCTCCCGGGCACGACAAAGGCCGCGGCTCCCCAGGGGAGACGCGGCCTTGACGTATGCCGGCTGCGAGCCTTAGCGGGTCTCGCGGTGCTCCGTGTGCTTGCCGCACTTGGGGCAGAACTTGGCCAGCGCCAACCGGTCGGGGTCGTTGCGGCGGTTCTTCTTGGTGATGTAGTTGCGGTCCTTGCACTCGGTGCACGCCATGGTGATCTTCGGCCGGACATCGCTCGTCTTGCTGGCCACGGTGGCTACCTCGCTGCTGGTCTGTCGATGGGCTGGTCTGTCGGACGCGGGCGCAAACACTCGGCTGCGCGCGCGCAACGCTCAAGGGTACGTGATCGGGCGTCGAACCGGGAAATCCGCGGTCCGACCGGACGCTGGGCGGCCCCGATCGGAAGCAGTAGCGGGAGCGGGGCTCGATCCCGCGACCTCACGATTATGAGTCGTGCGCTCTGACCAACTGAGCTATCCCGCCGCCGACCTCCGCGAGGGCGGAGATCAGAGCCCCAATAGGGAATCGAACCCTAGACCTTTTCCTTACCATGGAAACGCTCTGCCGACTGAGCTATTGGGGCGCCCCTGGCCGCCCAAGGGGCCCCAGGAGTGCGGTCCAGAGAGTACACGCTCGCGTGGCCACAGTAGAAATCGGTTGGCTCTAGAGTGGCCCGGTGCTCTGGATCGCCGTCCCACTCGGCCTGCTCACGGGCGCGGTCATGGGGGCGCTCGGCGGGGGCGGCGCGATCCTCACCATCCCCGTCCTCATCTACGTCGTCGGTATGCCGCCGCACGATGCGACGACCGCGTCGCTGGTCATCATCGGCGTGAGCGCGGCCGCCACGGCGATCAGCCATATCCGCGGCGGCACCGCCCGAGTGCCCGAGGCGGTGATCCTCGCCGCCGTCGGGACGATCGGCACGTATGCCGGGTCGCTCGCCTCAGCCGCGGTGGCCGCGCCGGTCCTCGTCGTCCTCCTGGCCAGCCTGTTGGCCGTCGTGGGGGCGCTCATGTTGCGCCAGTCCTCCGCCGTCATCGAGGACCTCGGCAGTCTCATCGATGGGGCGGCCGAGGGGGTCGCCGACGGGGCTGATGACGGGGCGGTGGGCGGCCGACATCGACCGCCCCCTGCTGACGACCGGGCCGGCGGACACCGGGTTCGGCGCTTCGGCCCGGTGGCCGCGGTCGGGATCGGCGTCGGGCTGCTCACCGGCTTCTTCGGCGTCGGCGGCGGGTTCGCCATCGTCCCGGCCCTCACGCTCGTTCTCGGCTATCCCATGCGCGCCGCCATCGGCACGTCGCTGCTGGTCATCGCCCTCAACAGCGCCACCGCACTCGGCGCCCGAGTGATCCAGGGCGTGTCGCTGGATTGGCCGCTCGTCGGGACCTTCACGCTCGGGGCCATCGTCGGCGGTCTCATCGGCGGACGACTAGCTCGCCGCGCGTCGCCCGAGACACTGCGCCGTGGCTTCGCGATGCTCTTGTTCCTCGTCGCGGCATACATGCTCGGTTCCGCCGTCGCGCACCGGTGACCATCGCGCTTCAGTGGCCCGGCCGAAAGCCTGCGCGACGGCTCCGAGCTCCCCTGCACGACCCCTGGGGAACCGCGTAGATTGGCCGCACGTCTGGACTATCGGCACCGCTCTTGTTGCTGCGGTGACCGAAACGCCCCAAGACCCCCGATCGACCAGCCGGACCACGGCATACCCGCTCCAGGACAGGGAGACAGATGAGCCAGCCGACCTACGGCGCGCAGGACGCCTCCGCCAGCAACGCCGCGGCAGTGCAGCCGCTGGCACCGCCCGCGGCCAACGACTCGCTGCGTCTGGAGGCTCCCCCGGCCGCCGCCGCACCCATCTCGACTACCGCGGCGCCGCGGATGGCCCCGGCCGTCCCTGAGGCGGCCCTGCCCGGCCTGGACGCCAAGGTCGAGAACTACTTGCAGGCGTTGATGACCGCGGCCCCGAAGTCGCCGCAGTTCGAGACCAAGGCCAACGACGTGCGCGTCATGGGCGACGAGGACATCCGCCGGGCCGCCGAGTCGAGCAACCGACTGCTCCGGTCGCCGGTCAAGGCGCTGCAGGAGGGCGGATTGTCCGAGGGCGGCAAGGTCGGCAAGACCCTGCTGGAACTGCGCCGCACCGTCGAGGATCTCGACCCCAGCCAAGCGACGGGTGTCAAGAAGGTCCTCGGGATGATCCCATTCGGCGACAAGGTCACCGACTACTTCCGCAAGTACCAGTCGGCCCAGAGCCACCTCGACGGCATCCTGCAGGCCCTACGCCAGGGCCAGGACGAGTTGCAGCGCGACAACGTGGCGCTCAACCTGGAAAAGCAGAACCTCTGGGACTCGATGGGCCGGCTCAACCAGTACGTCTACATCGCCGAGCGCCTCGACGCCAAGATGGCAGCCCAGATCGCCACCTTGGACGTCACCGACCCCGAGAAGGCCACCGCCCTCAAGCAGGACGTGCTCTTCTATGTCCGCCAGAAGCACCAGGACCTGCTCACCCAGTTGGCCGTGTCGATCCAGAACTACCTCGCCATCGACATCACCATCAAGAACAACATCGAGCTCGTCAAGGGCGTCGACCGGGCCTCCACGACGACGGTGTCGGCGCTGCGCACCGCCGTCATCGTGGCGCAGGCCCTCGGCAACCAGAAGCTCGTCCTCGACCAGATCACCGCCCTCAACACGACGACCTCGGGGCTCATCCAGTCGACCTCCGAGATGTTGCGTGACAACTCGGTGCGCATCCAGGAGCAGGCGGCCAGCGCCACGATCGGGATCGAGCAGTTGCAGGCGGCGTTCTCGAACATCTACCAGACCATGGACGCCATCGACACGTTCAAGGTGCAGGCCCTGGACAACATGGCGGCCACGATCGGCACGCTTGAGACCGAGGTCGCCAAGTCGCGGACCTATCTCGAGCGCGCCAACCGGGTCAACCCCAACGTCCAGATGGGCTCGCTCGACCTGGGCCGCTGACGCTCACCGCTGCGGCCAGGCGGGTCAGGGTCGGGTCAGGGCTCGGCCAGGGAAGTCCACGACAGACAGAGCAGACGGGACAGGGGACAATCACCAACCATGGGCATCGGCGAATGGCTCTTCGGGGGCCGCGAGGAGCAGGCGCCGGTCACGCCGATCCCGCGTGTGCCGACGGCCGATGACCTGTTGGCGGCTGTGGACCGTGTCGAAGCCATGGCCGTCGCCGGCAAGGTCCGCCCTGAGGTGCTGGCCCGGCTGCGCCGGGTGACCAAGACGGTCCGCGAGACGATCCCCCGGATGGACCGGCTGGGCGGGGGCAGCACCCAGGCGTATCACGTCATGGCGACGGCGACCGATTACCTCCCCGAAGCGATCGGGGGCTACCTCCGGCTGCCCCGCGAGTGGGCCGACTCCCGGCCGGTCGACCGCGGCAAGACCCCGCTGATGATCCTCGTCGACCAGCTCGACCTGCTCGGCCGGACGATGGACCGGGTCTTCGACGCCATCAACCGCGCCGACGCCGAGGCCTTGGTCATCCACGGCCGCTTCCTGCAGGAGAAGTTCGGGCACGCGTCGACCGGAGGCGAGCTGGCCCTCGGGTCCGCGACGCCGCTGCCGACGATGCCCACCACGCCGACCATGCCGCCGGCTCCGACGCCCACTGCGACTCAGACGCCCACGGCACCGACGCCCCCTGCGACGCAGACGCCCGCCACCGGCACCCCACAAGTCCGGTTGCAACCCCCCATCGGAAGGCAGGGCTAGATGAGCCAGCTGCGTGAGGCGGTCGACGCCCTCGTCGCCGTCGCCACCGAGGCGGGCCTGCCGCCCGACCGGGCTCGCGACGAGGCGATGGTCTTCGCTGCCGCGATCGCCGAAGCGGCTCCCCGCGCGGCCCAGGACTGGTGCGCTGCCATCGAGGGCGCCCCGACCGAGTTGGCTGCGGTCAACGCCGCCTTCTTCGACGCGGCCAGCCGCGGCCGCAAGTCCCGCGGTGCGCCGACGGCCTTGCTCAGCGAGCTCGCCGCCACCGCTCCCGGGCGCGCGACGGCATACGCCAAGGCGCTCACCGAGGTCGCCTCGGCGGCCTGCTCCCTCGGCGAACCGACGTTGCGGGTCACGGGCAATGCCGCCGTCGCCGCCGCCGCCCAACTGGAGGCCGCCCGCCTGGCCGACCCCGGCGCGACCTCCCGGGGCCTGCCCCCAGGCGTCCCCGGTATGCCGCCCTCCCCCACCTCCGAGTGGGACCGGATCTGGCCCACCCCGACGCTGACGCCTTTCCCGTGGTCGACGCCGAACGGCATACCAGGGACACCGGTGACACCAGGGACGCCTAGCCAGCCATCTTCGGGCGGTGACCAGGCCCAGGTGGCCGGCGACCCCGTCGATGCGGCGCCGCCCGCCGAACCCGAGCCGCCGAAGCCGACCAAGACCCTCGAGGAGCTTCTCGCGGACCTCGACGCGATGATCGGCCTCGAGCGGGTCAAGCGCGAGGTGCACCAACAGGTCGCCATGCTCAAGGTCGACAAACTGCGCCGCGAAGCCGGCCTGAAGAACGCCGACATCACCCGCCACCTGGTGTTCGTTGGCAACCCGGGCACCGGCAAGACGACCGTGGCCCGGATGGTCGGCGGGATCTATCAATCACTGGGTCTGCTGTCCAAGGGGCAACTCGTCGAGGTCGACCGCTCCGAGTTGGTTGCGGGCTACCTCGGTCAGACGGCGATCAAGACTGCCGAGACGTGCGCCAAGGCCTATGGCGGCGTCTTGTTCATCGACGAGGCCTACGCCTTGTCCGGTGACCAATACGGCCAGGAGGCGGTCAACACCCTCGTCAAGGAGATGGAGGACCACCGCGATGACCTCGTCGTCATCGTCGCCGGCTATCCCGACCCGATGGTCGCCTTCATCGCCCAGAACCCCGGGCTGTCCAGCCGGTTCAAGACGGTCATCGAGTTCGAGGACTACACCGACGACGAGATCGTCGCGATCCTGCACAAACTCGCCACTGCGGCCGACTACACGGTGACGCCCGAGGCGGAAGGGCATTTCCGGTCGGTCCTGGCCGCGACGGCGCGCAACGAAGCGTTCGGCAACGGGCGCTTCGCCCGCAACGCCTTGGAGGAAGCCATCGGGCGACAGGCCTGGCGGTTGCATCAGGACGCCGACCTCACCTCCGACCAATTGCGCGAGCTGCGGGTCGAGGACTTCCGACCACACGTCGATCCCGAGCCGGCCACGACCGACATCGTCGCCTTCGGGGACGACCCCGCAGATGAGAGCTCCGAACCACCCGAGGACTCCACGGACGAAGGAGCCACCCCCTCATGAGCCAAAACCCTCAGGCGCGATCCCGCGGGCCTGCCGCGGCAGCGGCCGCCGTTGCACCGCCACCTCCTTCCGCGAGCGGCCCCGGCGCCGAGACAGTTGCTCCTGCCGTCGCCATGCCCGCTCCGGCAGCGGGAGGCGTGCGACCGGCATACGCGAACTCGGCGGGGGCACCGGCCAAGGCGCGCGTGGGCACGTGGGTGCGTGGGAAGGCCAGCGGCACTCCCGGCCGGATGCGCCTGTTCGGTGCGCTCGCCGCCATCGCCGCGATTGTCTTCGGGCTGGCGGGGGCCTGGAACCTGTGGTCCAGCGCCCAGGCGCTCGGGCGGGCCGGGGCAACCACCGACCAGGTCGTGCGGGTCCAGTCGATCTATGCCGACGTGCTGCGTGCTGACGCCGACGCGAGCAACGCGTTCCTCGTCGGCGGCCTGGAGGACCCGGCCCAACGCGCCGACTACGAGGCGGCGATCAAGCGGGCTGCCACGACGATCACCGCGGCGGCGAGCGCCCAGCCGGCCGACGGTGTCGCGCTTGCGGCCCTCAACAGTGCCCTGCAGGACTACGCCGCTCTCGTCGAACGGGCCCGCGCGGAGAACCGCCAGGGGCTGCCCATCGGCGTGACCTACATGACCTCGGCAAGCTCCGGTTTGCGCACCACGGCGGTGCCGATCCTGGAGGCCCTGCTGCAGGCCAACACCGAGCGCTCGCGCGGTGAGCTTGGCGCAGCCAGCTCGTCCTGGCCGACCCTCGTCGCCGGCGTCCTCGCCGTGCTCGTCCTCGGGCTCGTCAGCATCTGGCTGGCCCGGCGCACCCACCGCTATCTCAACTCCGGGCTGGCCGGAGCGACCGTCGCCGTTCTCGTCGCGCTCATCTCCGGGTTGGTCGTGTTCAGCGGCATCGGCTCGGACGCCAAGCGCGTGGCCGACAACCAGCTCGCCGGAACCCTGGCCCTCACCAGCGCCCGGACCGCCGCCTTCGACGCCCGGGCCAACGAAAGCCTCGGGCTGATCCGCCGCGGCCAGGCAGGACCCTTCGAAACCCTGTGGAAGGCCCGCGACGCCGAGGTGACCGCCCGATTGAAGGCCCTCGTGGGCCGGGTCAGTTGGTACGGCGGGTCAGGCACCAACGCCAGCGCGCTGAGCACCGCCTGGTCGGCATACGAGAAGGCGCACGCCGAGGTGCGCACCCTGGACGACGGGGGCAGCTGGGACGCAGCCGTGGCCAAGGCGACCACCGCGACGGAGTCGCCCCGGACCACCTTCGACGCCTTCCAAGCGGCGAGCGCCACCGCCGTCGACGGGTTCCAGAGCGCCCTCACTGGTGACATCGAAGGACCGACCACCAAGGCGCGCATCGCCGCTCTCGTCCTGCTGCTCGCCGGCCTGGCTGCCGCGGTGCTCTCGACCCGAGGGATCGCCCAGCGTGTGGAGGAGTACCGATGAGCCGTATGCCGCGCACCCGCCTGCCGCTGTGGGCGGCCGGGACGACCCTGCTGCTCTCGCTCGCCGCCTGCGGGGCCGGTGGGTATGCCCAGACCCCGCTGAGCCCGACGCCGACCGCGGCCGCCACCACGAGTGCCGCGCCGACGACCGCGGCCCCGACCCCGGCTGCCTCAAAGTGCAATCCGGTGCCCGCGGGGTTCAATCCGCTGCAGACCTACGACCCGTTGCCCTCGCTTCCCGCCTCTGGCGCTCTCACCGGGCGGCTCGCGGAGATCCGGGCCCGTGGCTACCTCATCGCTGGAGTGTCGGCCGACACCCTGCTCATGGGCGCCCGCAACCCACTGACCGGCCAGATCGAGGGCTTCGACATCGACCTCGTCCACGAGATCGCCAAGGCGATCCTCGGCGACGCCGCCAAGGTGCAGCTCGTCGTCATCACGGCGGGGCAGCGACAGAGCTTCCTCGTCAATCGCACGGTCGACATTGTCGTGCGCAACATGACGATGAACTGCGCTCGGTGGCTCGACTGGCCGATCGCCTTCTCTGCGGAGTACTACCACTCCGGTCAGAAGGTGCTCGTCCGTAAGGGCAGCACGGCGACCAGCCTGGACGATCTCGCCGCCGCCAAGGCGAAGGTGTGCGCTCCCACCGGCACGACGAGCCTGGCCAAGCTGCAGGAGTTCGTGGCCAAGGGCGTCGTCCCGGTCACCGCCGACACCCACACCGGGTGCCTCCTGCTCTTCCAGCAGGCCAAGGTCGACGCGATCACCGGCGACGACACCGTCCTGGCGGGGCTCGCCACCCAGGACCCGTATGCCGTCGTCCCGGCCCAGACGGCGATCACCGCCGAGCCCTACGGTGTGGGTTTCAACTCCGAGGACAAGGTGTTCGTCCAATACGTCAACCGGCTCCTGGAGACCACGAAGGCCGACGGTCGGTGGAAGGCCAGCTACGACCGGTGGCTCGCCCCGTCCCTCGGTGACGCCCCCACGCCGCCGACTGCGGTCTACGGGCGTCAGTGACGGTGACCGCCCCGTGAGCCTGTCCCTTGACCCGATTCCCCAGCCGGCTGCCGGCGGGGCGCTCCCCGGTGCCGCGGCTCCGGAGGCTCCCGGGCGCCTCGGCACCCCGTTGGGGGTCCACGAGGCCTACGCCTACCTGCGCGACCTCGGGGTGTGGCGGGACAAGCGCAAGGCCGAGCTCGACTCGCTCGACGCCGCCGCGTTGGCCTCCACCGACCGCGATTCCTTCAGCCGCGACATGCTCGTGTCGATGGCGTTGTGGAAGGCCATCTCCGACCGTTACGACCTGCTGACGGTCACGTTCGACTCTGGCCGGGTCGGCCCCACGGAGGCGGCTCGACTCTCGACCCTGATCTGGGGTCGCCTCGACGTCGCGCCCGACTCGGCGGCCGCGACGATCTCCCCCACCACGGCCGGGGCCCTGGGCCTGTCGTTGCCCGAGGCGTGCCGGCTCTGCGACGCGATGACCTCGTCGTTGCGTGCGCGACTGTCTCTTGAGCCGTCCGGCGCCGAGGTCGGCACCCGGCTCAAGGACGTCCGGGCCACCATCGAACGGATCCGCGACCAGGTCGCCATCGCCCCTGCCGGAGTCGACCGCGAGGCGGCCCGCGCGCTGCTGACCCGTCTCGAACAGCGCCTCGTCGACGTCACCGACCGGGCCAAGCGCGGAGCCGAGGTGGGCGGACTCCTCGCGCCCCTGGAGTTGGAGGCTGCGGGCGCCGAACGCGACCTCATCGTCGGCGCCGGACGTCGGGTCGAGACCGCCCGGGATGCCGAGCGGGCCGCCCAGGTGCGCGACGAGCTCCTCGCCCGCAGCGCCGCCGTCCAGCAACTCGTCGACCGATGCGTCGCCGCGGTCACGCCCGCTCCTCGGCTGGCGGTCCCCGACGTGCGTGCCCTCGGGCCGGTGCCCTCCGGCGGCGCCGCGGTCGACACCTACCTCAAACGCCTCGACGCGGTGGGCCGCGCACTCACCGTCGTGCACACGGCATACGGAGATCCGCTCGCGGAACGCGACGAGATCGCGGGGTATGCCGGTGCGCTGGCCGCGCAGGCCCGTGCCACGGGCGTGAGCGACCCCGACCTGGACCACCTGCGTGAGCGACTTCAGACCGTCGTCGACACCACTCCCACCGACCTGCGCCGCGCGCGGGCGTTGCGGGACGCCTATCAGGCCTACGCGATGTCCCTGCGCACCACCGACACGTCCTCTGGACGGAAGGGAGCATCGCCGCGATGACCACCCCTGCGAAGTGCCAGGAGCCCGGCTGCACCGGCTCGATCCTCGATGGTTACTGCGACGTGTGCGGCACGCCAGGGGCGACCAGCGCCGGGGCAGCCAGCACCGGGGTAGCCAGCCCAGAAGCGGCGGGCACGGGAGCGGCAGCTGCGGCCCTTGCTGCCGAGGAAGAGCCGATCACGCCCGCGGCCCGGCCCCAGGCTCAGGTCGCCTCGGCCGTCCCCAACGGCACTCCGTGCGCCCAGCCGGGCTGCCAGGGACACATCCTCGACGGCTACTGCGACGTCTGCGGGACGGCCGCCGACAGCGACCCTGCCGAGTCGGCCGCCGACCCGTCCCCGATGGGCTCGACCCGTTCGGTGGCGAGTAACCGGTTGTCCTCGACGGCGATCGGCTCGGCCCGGGCCCGCCAGACCGGCACCAAGGCCACCCGTCGAGTCGGGTCGTCGAGCCAGCGGATGCGCTCGGCCCGTCTGGGCGCTGGCCTGACCGTCATCCCGCCGATGCCGGCGATCGATGCGGCGACGGCGGTGATGCAGAATCCCGTGGTCCCCGAGGACAAGCGGTTCTGCTCCAACTGCGGCACCAAGGTCGGGCGCAGCCAGGGTGATCGCCCCGGCCGCACGACCGGTTTCTGCCCCAAGTGTCGCCAGGCCTTCTCCTTCGACCCCAAGCTCCAGCCCGGGGATCTCGTGGCTGGGCAGTACGACGTCGCCGGCTGCCTCGCCCACGGTGGTCTGGGCTGGATCTATCTCGCCCGCGACCGCAACGTCTCCAACCGCTGGGTGGTCCTCAAGGGCCTGCTCAACACCGGCGACCCTGACGCCCTGGCGGCCGCCATTGCCGAGCAGCGCTTCCTCGCCCAGGTCGAGCACCCCCGGATCGTCGAGATCTACAACTTCGTCATGCACGAGGGCGCCGGCTACATCGTCATGGAGTACGTCGGCGGGACCTCCCTCAAGGCGTTGCTCAAGCAGCGGATGCGCAAGACGGGCCGCTACGACCCCCTCCCGGTCGACCAGGCGTTGGCCTACATCCTCGAGATCCTCCCCGCCTTCCAGTACCTCCATGACCTGGGGCTGGCCTACTGCGACTTCAAGCCCGACAACGTCATCCAGGTCGGCGACGACCTCAAGCTCATTGACCTCGGCGGGGTCCGGCGGATGGACGACGACGACTCGGCGATCTTCGGCACGCTGGGCTATCAGGCCCCCGAGGTGGCTGAACAGGGCGTCTCGGTGGCGTCGGATATCTACACCATCGGGCGCAGCCTCGTCGTCCTGACAACCGAGTTCCGGGGCTATCAGACGACCTACGTCGATTCGCTGCCACCGGTCGAGGACACCCCCGTCTTCGCCCGTTACGACTCGTTCTACCGCTTGCTGCTCAAGGCGTGCGCCAAGTCGCCCGACGACCGGTTCGCCAGCGCCGACGAGTTGCGGGTGCAGATGCTCGGGGTCTTGCGGGAGGCCGTCGCGCAGGACGCCAAGGTCGGTAGGGCGACGACCTCGGCCACGTCGCTGTTGTTCGAGGAGCCCTCGATCTCAACCGACCGGCTCGAGTGGTGGTCCCTTCCCAGGCTGCGCCCGGACCCGCACGACGCCCAGGCCGCGCTCGTCCGCGACGTCCGGTCCCTCGAGCCGCATGAGCGCTTCGAGCCCTTGCGCGCCGCTGACCCGGCCACGCCCGACGTTCAGCTCGAGTTGGCCCGGACAGCGCTCGATCGCGGCGACGCCGGAGTCGTCGACGCGGCCACCAACACCCTTCTTCACGAAGACCCCTGGGAGTGGCGGGCCGTCTGGATCCAAGGCTTGGCGGCTCTCGCCCGCCGCGACACTGCTGCCGCCCAGGCCGCCTTCAACGCCGTCTACGGCCAGGTCCCCGGGGAGCTCGCCCCCAAACTCGCACTCGCCTTCGCCTGTGAGGTCAGCGGGGAGGCGGCGATCGCCGAGTCCCTGTATGCCGTGTGCGCCCGGACCGATAGCAACTACACCCCGGTCGGCGCGTTCGGCATGGCCCGCATCCGTCGGGCCGAGGGCGGCATACCGGCTGCGGTCGAAGCCCTCGACCTCATCCCGGTGACGTCACGGGCCTATGCCTTGGCGCGCCATCAGCGTGGTCAGTTGCTCGCCGACTCCGGCCAGGGGTTGCCCGCCCTCGCCGAGGCGCTGCGCAGCGTCGACGGCGTGCCGCTCGACGCGAGCGACAAGGCCGGGCTCACCGTGCAGGTCCTGGAGAACGCCCTGACCTGGGTGACCTCGCCGCAGGGCGGGCCGAACCCCGGCATCACCCTCGCCGGGCACCCCGCGAGCGTGAGCGGCGTGCGGCAGGGACTCGAGGCGGCATACCGGCAACTCGCCGAGGTGACCCCTGACCCGGCGGCGCGGACCGCCCTCGTCGACCAAGCCAACGCCGTCCGGCCGTGGAGCGTCCTGTGAGCGCGCCCGTCGCTCCCGCCGCACCGCCGGCCGCAGCGGGTACCTGCCCGGCCTGCGGCGCCGAGCGGGCCGCCGACGCGGCCTTCTGCGAGGAGTGCGGGCACGATTTCGGCGCCGACACCCCGACACCCGCTGCAGCCCCCGTCGGCACGACCGGCGAGTCGCAGACCCGGCACGCGCCGGTGCGGGCCCAGACCGCGGCCGCAGGTGAGGAATCGCCCCTCGACCTCGGCTGGACCGGGCCGGTGTCCCGGGGCGCGGCGGCCGAGGTCGACCCACCCGCGGCTCCGCGGTGCGCCCAGTGTGGGACGGGGAGCTTTCTCGACGGCTACTGCGACACGTGCGGAGCCAAGGCACCCGATCCGCGCGACCACTTCACCGAAGAGCCGGTCGCCTGGATCGGCGGGGTGTGCGACATCGGGCGCCGCCACTCGCGCAACGAGGACGCGATGGCCCTCATGGGGTCGGCTCGTCCGCTGACGCAGGCCGTGCTCGTCGTGTGCGACGGGGTGTCCAACACGACCGACTCGCACATCGCCAGCCTCGCCGCTGCCCGCGCGGCCCGCGAGGTCCTCGACGACCCGGTGCCACGTGGCGTGGGCCTGCCTGAGGCCGTCGTCGGGACCATCAGCAAGCGGCTGGGCGAGGCTGTCGTCGCGGCCCGGGCAGCGGTCCTCGAAGCGACCCACAACCCGGCGGACGAGACCCCGCCGTCGTGCACCTTCGTGGCCGCGCTCATCGATGAGGGCCTGGCCGTCGTGGGCAACGTCGGTGACAGCCGGGCGTATTGGTTGCCCGACGCTCCCGCCTCCCAGCCGCGTCAACTCAGCCAGGACGACTCGTTCGCCGCCGAGCAGATGCGCGAGGGTATGCCGCGCAAGGACGCCGAGACCGGCCCCAACGCCCACGCGATCACCCGCTGGCTGGGCATCGACTCACCGGATGACCTCACCCCGCACACCGCCTCGCTGCAGTTGGTCGAGGACGGCTGGCTGATGCTCTGTTCGGACGGGTTGTGGAACTACTGCTCGGACGCGGCGGCGTTGCGCGACCTTGTGGCCACCACCGTCGCCGGGCTGGGCAGCGCGGGGTTGCACCCGCCGACGCTGGCCCAGGCGCTCGTCGACTTCGCCAATGCCCAAGGGGGCATCGACAACATCACCGTGGCGCTGGCTCGGGTCGGTGCCACCTCCGGGCCGCCCGAGTCAGCCCCGCCGGCGAGCACCCAGGAACCGCCGCCGGACGCGGAACCGGCTCCCGCGGCATACCCTGCAAGCGAGCCGGTCACCGCGTCGGCCACGCCGACCGCCGAGCCCGCTCCCCCATCCTTGCCCGCACCTGCACCCGCACCCGCATCGAGCACCGGTGCCGACCGAGAGGACAGCCCCGATGGCACAGTTCACCACTGAGGTCTTCCAGAACGAGTTCCTGCCGGACGGCGGCACCGACGTCCACGCCATCGTGCGAGTGACCTGCTCCGGCGCCGGAAAGGCCGGCATCGGTGGCGGCACCGGCGGCGGCGAGGCGGCCGAGATCCTCATCGTCGACACGTCCGGCTCGATGGGCGCCAACGGCATCATGCAGGGCCGGTATGCCGCGACCGTCGCCCTCAACGAGATCACCGACGGCACGTGGTTCGCGATCATTGCGGGCAACCACGTGGGAACGCTGGTCTATCCCGCCTTCGGGGCGACCCAGATGGTGCGGATGGACCCGCGGACCCGCCAGGAGGCGATTGCCTCGATCCAGCAGTTCCGCGCCGACGGCGGGACCGCCATGGGCACCTGGCTGACCAAGGCCAAGGAGGTCTTCCTCACCGTCCCCCACGTGGTGCAACGACACGCGATCCTGCTGACCGACGGCACCAACGAGCACGAGACCCCCGACCAGTTGACCTGGGCCATCCAGGGCGCAACCGGCTTCTTCCAGTGCGACGTGCGTGGGCTCGGTGACCGGTGGCAGATCGACGAGGCCCGCCGGATCGCGTCGGCGCTGCTCGGAACGGTCGACCTCATCCCGTCGCCCGAACGGATGGCCGACGAGTTCGAGAAGCTCATCCGGGCGTCGATGGCTCGCGGGGTCGCCTCGGTCGACCTGCGGGTCTGGGCACCTCAGGGCGCGCAGGTGCTGTTCGTCAAGCAGGTCGCCCCCAACCTCGAGGACATCACCGCGAAGCGCTCGCAGGTCAACCCGTTGACGGCGGCGTTCCCGACCGGAGCGTGGGCCGACGAGACCCGCGACTATCACGTGGCCGTGCGGCTGCCGGCCAAGAGCCTCGGCCAGGAACAGCTCGCTTCGCGGGTGCAGTTGGTCGTCCGCGACGAGGTGCAGGCCCAGGCGCTGGTCAAGGCGACCTGGTCCAACGACGAGGCGCTGACGACTCGGATCGACGACCAGGTGGCGCGCTATACCGGTCAGGCCGAGTTGGCAGCGGCGATCCAGGACGGGCTGGCCGCGAAGGCCGCCGGCGACGACGCGGGCGCGACCCGCAAACTGGGCCGGGCGGTGCAGATCGCGACGGCCACGGGCGACGAGGAGATGACCTCGCGGCTGAAGAAGGTCGTCGAGATCGACAATGCCGAGGCTGGGACCGTGCGGCTGCGCAAGAGCGTCGAGAAGCTCGACGAGATGGCGCTGGACACCGCCTCCACCAAGACCAGGAGGATCAAGAAGTGAGCTACGTCTGCCCCAACGGCCACGACTCGACCGCCGCGGACTTCTGCGACACGTGCGGGGCCAAGATCGACGCCGCCGCCCAGGGTCTGGTGCCTGAGGCCGCCCAGGAGGCCACGCCCGAAGCATCGGCGCCGGCTGCTCCCACCAGCCTTGCCTGCCCCAACTGCGCGACCGAAAACGTCCCCGAGAGCCTGTTCTGCGAGGCCTGCGGATACGACTTCACGACCGGCGCCATGCCCCGCGGCTCGGAGCCCGAGGGCGAGTCGGAGTCGGCGGGCGAGGCGGCCCCAGGCGGGGAATCGGAGCAATTGGGCGAGCCCGCGGCGGGCGGCATACCTGCTGCGGTAGCCGCACCCGCGCCGACCGCGACGGGCGCGGGCGTGCCTCCCGCCATCGCGCTGGAGTGGGTCGCCGAGGTGTGGATCGACCCCGACTGGTATGCCGTGCAGGAGGCCGACGAGCCGATGCCCTCCGCCGGGCTGCCGGTCGTCGTCCCGCTGCTCGTGCGCAGTGCGCTCATCGGCCGAGTGTCGGCGAGCAAGCACATCGTCCCGGACATCGACTGCACGAGCGACAGCGGCGTCAGCCGTCGGCACGCTCAGTTGACGACTGATGGCACGCGGTGGTTCGTCGAAGACCTCGGGTCCTCGAACGGCACGTTCGTCGGCGACGCCGGCGACGCGCTTCCGGACGACCCAATCGACGTCGGGCCCAAGCAGGAGCTCGGCGACGACGATCGGATCTATGTCGGGGCTTGGACGCGGATCGTCGTGCGCGAGGCGACCGACGAGGAGAAGGCAGCCGCCGCCGCGGGGTGAGCACCGGTCGGTGTTAGATCGCGTCGATCTTGGTCAGGTGGTTGATTGATGCCCACCCGAAGGGGATGGGCAACCAGTAGGTCGCCAGGCGGTAGAGCAGGACCGATGACACCGCCGTGCCGCTGTCGACGCCGAGGGTGGTCAAGCCGTAGGACATCGCGGCTTCGATACCGCCGAGGCCGCCGGGGGTCGGGACGGCCGAGCCGATGATCGCGCCGGCGAAGTAGACGACGGCCACGCCTGCCAGGGGTGGCGCCGCGCCGAAAGCGTAGGTCGCGCAGTAGAGGGCCGCGACGAAGGAAACGTCGAGCAACAGCGCCCCGCCGAGCAGTTCGGCGAGCTTGCGCGGGCGCTGGAGCACAGCCAGCACCTGCGGCAGGACCTGGCGCAGTTGCGGCATGAGCCGCTCGCGGAAGAACCGCCGCACCCGCGGCACGGCGAAGAGGCCAATGACGACGACGAGAACGACGGGGATGGCCGCGACGACCTTGGCGGGCGGCTGGAACGACGCCTGCGGGCTGATTCCGGCGACCACGCCGGTCACGGCGAGCAGGGTGACGTAGCTGGTGAATTGGAAGACCTGGGCCAACCCGACGCTGGCACCGGCAGCCCCCGCCGGGACGCCGGCACGCTGCAGATAGCGGGTGTTGAGGGCCAGGTTGCCGATCGCGGCGGGCGCCACCAGGCCGCTGAACGCCACCGACAGCTGGGTCATGAAGGTGTGCCGGAACCGCAGTTTGGTCGGCACTGAACCGGTGAGCACGAGCGAGGCCCCGATGAACGTCAGGACGGCCGCCAGCACGCTCCCCAGCGCCCACGGCCATTGGGCGCGGGACAACACCTCGGCGAAATCCACCTGGGCCAGTTGCGGCAGGACGATGTATGCCGCGACCGCGCCACCCACGAGGGTGAGCAGTCCCTTGACGGTGACCCGACGCAACTCGATGGTCGCGGGCTGGTTGTGGCTGTCCTCAAGGGTGAGGACCTGCTCACGCAACTCGTCGAGCAGACCCTTGCGAGCCTTGAGCTCGCCCCGCAACTCCCGTCCGAGCGCCAAGGCCTGCAGCAGCGGCAGGGTGCGAGAGACGGTACGCGACCCGGCCTCGTCGACGGCGAGAGCGACGGCGCGCTCCGGACCGATCGCCAGGGCCAGCATGACCATGACCTGGGCGGCGTCTGCTCGCCTGGCGATGTCGTCGCCGCCGACATCGCCCTCGCCGACCGACAGCAGGCCTGCTGCCCCGTCGGGAAGGATGACGATGTTGTCCCGGGTGAGCCCGCGGAAGGCGATGCGGTGCTCCTGCAGAGCGACGAGCAGCCGCACGACGGCGCGAGCCTGGGCGTCGGTGAGGTTCTCGCCGAGGACCCGCAGCGAGACCCCCTCGACCCGGGTCAGGGCCAGGACCGCCGTGGCTCCGTCGACGTCGCAGACCGCGATGGGGAACGGCGCCCAGACCCCGGCCCACCGCAAGGCCAAGGCCTGCAGACTGCGGTGCTCCAGGGCCGAGCGCAGGGTGAAGGACGGCGCTCTGGCCGTGGCACCGCGCAGCCGCAGCCGGTTGAGCAGGCGGCGGCCGGAGGCGAGCCCGAAGGTGTCCCGGTCGAAGACATGAACTGCGATCTCGCCGGCGGGAGTCAGGCCGCGATAGAGGCGGGCCCCCTCTTCGTATTCGTCGACCAACTCAAGGGTCTGCAGGGGCGTCCCGGCATTGACCAACTCGCGGGCAATCGCCGTGCCCGGCGCCCTGGTCGAGGCGGTGCCGAATGCGAACCGGACCGCGTGGCCGACCATGGCGCCCAGCAGGAACGAGCACAGGAGCGCGAGAGCGGTGTTCGACCCGGCGAGGAACCCGGTGACCAGCAGCGAGCCGATGACGAGGGGCGCCAGGGTGGCCAGCCATCGTCGGCCGCTGATGTTGGCGACGACGACGAGCGCCACCAACGTCACGACGAGGACGTCGAGGGGGTTGGTGCGCCCGTTGCTGTTCAGCGGTCGAGTGAGCGCCGCGAGGACCTGGGTGAACTGACCGTCGAGAATCGCCGCCTTGATGAGCATGGCGATGCCGGCTGCCAACCCACCGGCGAGCAGCGCCTGAACGAGTTGCCAGCCGCGCGAGCGCAGCAGCATGTCGACGCCGACGGCGATCGGGAGGAAGAGCACGCCGACGCCGGCGACCCACGAGAACAGTTGCAGCAGTAGCCGGGGCAGGCCCCCCGTCGCTAGCGCGAGGTCCTGTTCCAGGGCGCCCGCGGTGCCGACCGCGAGGTTGCCGAGGGTGATCGACAGGGCCGCGAGGACGGCATACACGAGGAACCAGGAGACGTCGGAGGCGCGGCGAACGCGGTCGGCCATGTGCGGCTCGACCACTTCGACGCTCACCGGGCGCCGTCCCGAGCTGCTGGCCACCGCCCCATCCTGCCGCACGGGGCGAGGGTATGCCGCACGCCCCGCCCGATTTGGCGCCCGACTTGGCGCCCGACTCAGTCGGTCGTGACGTAGCCGTCCGCGACCGTCAACGCCTCATCGAGGATCGCCAGGCCCTCGCGGACCTCCTCGACACTCGTCGTGCAGGGCGGCACGACGTGGGTGCGGTTGAAGTGGACAAACGGCCACAACCCGCGTGCCTTGCAGGCCGCTGCGAACTCCGTCATCGGCGCCGCCGCGGCCCCCGTGGCGTTATAGGGCACGAGCGGCTCGCGGGTCTCACGGTTGCGGACCAACTCGACCGCCCACATCGCGCCGAGCCCACGAACGTCGCCGATGCTGGGGTGCCGCTGGGCGAGCTCGGTGAGGGCGGGGCCGATGACGTCGGTGCCGAGCATCCGGGCGTGCTCGACGATGCCTTCCTCCTCGAAGATCTGGATCGAGGCGACCGCCGAGGCGCAGGCGAGCGGGTGGCCGGAGTAGGTCAGGCCGCCCGGGTAGACCCGGTCGCGGAACGTGGCGGCGATGGCCTCGCTGATGATGACCCCGCCGATCGGGACGTAGCCGGAGTTGACGCCCTTGGCGAAGGTGATGAGGTCGGGGGTCACGCCCCAGTGCTGGATCGCGAACCACTCGCCGCAGCGCGCGAACCCGGCCATCACCTCGTCGGCGATCATGACGATGCCGAACTCGTCGCAGATCGCCCGCACACCGGCGAGATAACCCGGCGGCGGCACGAGCACGCCGTTGGTGCCGACGACCGTCTCGAGGATGATCGCGGCCACCGCGGCGGGGCCCTCGACCATGATCATGTCGCGCAGATGCCCCAGCGCCCGCTCGGTCTCCTGCTCGGGGCTGGTCGAGTGGAACGCGCTGCGGTAGGGGTAAGGCCCCCAGAAGTGGATGATCCCCGGCAGCCCCGGCTCACTCGGGATGCGGCGCGGGTCGCCGGTCATCGTCAGGGCTCCCGCGGTGGCCCCGTGATAGGAGCGGTATGCCGCGAAGACCTTGTGCCGCCCGGTGTGCAGCCGAGCCATCCGGATGGCGTTCTCAGTGGCCTCGGCACCGCCGTTGGTGAAGAAGACCATCTCCAGTCCGTCGGGGGCCTTGCTCGCGATGAGGCGAGCGGCCTCGGACCGGACGTCCACGGCATACCCAGGGGCGATGGTGGCCATCCGCCCGGCCTGCTCCTGCACTGCGGCAACGAGTTTGGGGTGCCCGTAGCCGATGTTGGCGTGGACCAGGCCCGAGGAGAAGTCCAGGTAGTCCTTGCCGTCGTAGTCCCAGAACCGACTCCCCTGCGCCCGCGCGATCGGCAGCGGGGTGATCGCGCCCTGGGCCGACCACGAGTGGAAGACGTGTTGGCGGTCGTTGGCGCGGACCGTCGCCTGGTCGGTGGGGACACGGAAGGTGGTGGGAGCGGCGGGCTCGGTCGTGACGTCGGTCATGGCGACACACTGTATGCCGCGCCGGGGCGGCGCAGCCCATCTGTGGCTCGGGTGAGCGATTCCGACGTCCTGGCGGCGGTTCTGCTCAGCCGAGCAGGGCAACCCCAGCCGATCGGGCGGCCCCGGCCAGGGTGGCGTCCAGGGTGGCCAGCGGCAGTCGGCGAGCCGCCGCGACCTGCAGGTATGCCGCGTCATAGGCCGTGAGCCGGTGCTCGGCCGCCAGTTGCATCAGGTCAGCGATGTCGCGCTCCGGTTCAACCACATCGATCGGCAACCCCACCAACAGGTCGGCAAACTCTGCTGCCGCCTCAGCCGTGAGTCGACCACGGCGAGCGCCGAGAAGTAGCACGTTGGCGACCTCCAAGAGCCACAGCGACGGAACGACGGCCCGCTCGGTCGATAGCCGCTCACGAATCCGCAACGTGGCCTCAGTCACCTCGTCCTCGAAGCACCACGACAGCGCCACCGACGAGTCGAGGACGAACGCCATCAGCGACGGCCTTCCTCGATCATCTCCCGGATACTCATGCCGCCGGTGGTCACTCCCCGACGAAGCCGGTCAAGCTCAAGGATGATCTCCTCCACCGGCCGGTGGACGTCGATCGGGACGAGCCTGGCGATCGGCCGTCCGTGCCGAGTGATGGTCACGGTCTCGCCCCGCTCGACCTGCGCGAGCAGCGCCGGCAGATGGGTCTTGGCCTCGTAGGCACCCACGGTCGTCGTCATGTAGTTCAGACTAGTCTCAGACCAGTCTGATGTCCACTCATCTAGCGGGTGCCCAGCCCAGTCAGGCCCGTCACATCCGCCAGGTGATCGGCAACCGCTTGACCCCGCGTTGGAAGTTGGACTGCAACCAGACCGGCTCCCCGGCCGCTTCCAGCCAGGTGGTGCGCCCCAACAACTGAGTGAACATCGTCGTCATCATCGACCGGGCGAGGAACGCCCCAAGGCAGACGTGCGGTCCCGCGCCGAAGGCCAGGTGCCGGCGCGCGTTGGCCCGCTCGATGTCGAAGGCGTCGGGGTCGGCGAACACCTCCGGGTCCCGGTTGGCCGCCGCAAACGACACGACGACCTTGTCGCCGCGCTGCAACGTGACCCCGGACAACTCGACCTCGCACGTCGCCGTCCGCCGGAAGGTCATCACCGGCGTCCACCACCGCAGCATCTCCTCAACGGCATTCGGTATGCCGTCCGGCCGGGCCCGCAACGCCTCCTGCGCCTGAGGTGAGCCCAGCAGCCCAAGCAGGCCACCCGGCATACCGTTGCGGGTTGTCTCGTTGCCCGCGACGGCGAACAACCAGAAGAGGTTCTCGAACTCAGCCACCGACACCGACCCGCCGGCGTCGTCGCGTTGGCTCATGAGGATCGACATGACGTCCTCGCCGGGCTGCTCGCGGCGCAGCGTCCCGAGCGCGTGCGCGTAGGCATAGAGGTCAGGCATGCCCTCACGGGTGCGGGGGTCGGGCATGAGGCCGTCCGCTCCGGGCGAGGGGCGCAGCGCGTATGCCGCCCGCCCGAGTTCGGTCGCCCCGCTCGGGTCGAAGGCGGCCGAGACGCGGTAGTCGGGGTCCTGCCAGCCAATGACCCGGTTGGCCCAGTCGAACATCAGCCAGCGGTCCGGCGCCGGCACCCCCATGACGTCGGCCAGGGTGAGCAGCGGCAGGTCGGCCGACACGTCCTTGGCGAAGTCGCACGCACCCTGCCTGCTGGTCGGCGTGCTGTCCAGGGCCTGGTCAAGGATGCCCGTGACATGCCCCTGGATCTGAGCCTCCAGCGCGCCGATCGCCTTGGGGGTGAACGACTTTGCCAACAGCCGCCGCAGCCGGGAGTGCTCGGGCGGGTCCATGTTGAGCATCATCCGGCGCACGTAGGCCAGGTCGTCCTCGGTCCGCGGATCGCGCATCTGGGTGCCACCGAGCGACGACGAGAAGGTCGCCGGATCCTTGAGCACCCGGTCGACGTCGGCATGGCGCAGCACCAGCCAGTAGCCCGTCCCTTCCGGCCAGCCGGGCAGGGCCGGCTCGGCGACCGGGACGACACCGTGTCGGTCGCGCAGACCCGCGAGGGCGGCATACGGGACGTCTCGGGTGTAGGTCGCGGGGTCGTGGACGATGCGCGTCCAGCCCCGCTCGACCTCGGTGAGCCGCGCGTATGCCGCGTCCACCCGCGCGCGGGCGGCTGACCGATCGACGGTGCTCACCTGCGGCGGGCCGGGGTCAGTCGGCGAGGAAGCGCTCGATGACGGTCGCGAGTTGGACCGGCGTCTCGAACATCGGGTAGTGGCCGGCATTGGCCATGACGTGGATCTCGCACTGGGGGAAGTGCGGCTCCCACGTCTGACGGACCGTCGCCTCGCCGAGCGCCGGGTCGTGCTCGCCGGCGATGACGAGCATCGGGGTCTGGGTGCCGGCGATCTCGGCGAGGAAATCCGGTCCGGCCCATGCCTCGAGCGCCCCGGCGAACCCCTCCGTCGTCGAGTGGCTCAGCGAGTGGTCGACGACTTGCTGGACCCAGGTGGCCGTGTTGCGGTTGCCGGTCGTGAAGTCGATGATCCCGAACCGCTTGCCCGGGTCTTCCGCGGCGCCCCAGAACAGGTCGCGCCCGGCCTCGTCGAACGGGGTCGGGGAGGCGCTGACGGGGGTCAGACCGACCAGCTTGCGCACGCGCCCCGGCGCCTTCGCGAGGATGCGCAGGACCTCAGCCCCACCCATCGAATGCCCGATCAACGAAAACGTCTGCGCATCAAGGGAATCCGCCAGCGCCAGGACATCGTCCGCGACCTCGTCGAGGCTGTAGTGGCCGCGCTCGTCCATCCGGGCGCCATAGCCGCGGTTGTCGGTGAAGTGGTAGCTGAACCGCTCGCCGTCGAGGTAGGTCGGGAAGAGACCCCACCCGTCGGCCGAGCCGAACCAGCCGTGCAGGACGAAGACGTGGTGCTCGCCGGAACCGACGGTGATGCAGGGGATCGTCATGCATCGAGGCTATTCCTCGCCCGCCCCGGGCGGGAGACCCTAGGCCGAGATAGACGGCTTGAAGCGGCGCAGCCGAAGGCTGTTGGTGACGACGAAGACCGACGAGAAGGCCATCGCCGCGCCGGCGATCATGGGGGTCAGCCGACCGGAGGCGGCCAACGGGATGGCAGCCACGTTGTAGGCGAACGCCCAGAACAGGTTCCCCTTGATCGTCCGCAGGGTCGCCCGGGCCAGCCGCACCGCGTCGACGGCGCTGACCAGGTCGCCCCGGACCAGCGTGAGGTCGGACGCCTCGATGGCCACATCGCTGCCGGTGCCGATGGCGATCCCGAGGTCGGCCTGAGCCAGCGCGGCCGCATCGTTGACGCCGTCCCCGACCATCGCGACCACCTTGCCCTGCGCCTGCAGTGCCGCGACGACGGCCACCTTCTCGGCCGGCAGCACCTCCGCGCGCACATCCTCCTGCGCGATCCCGGTATGCCGTGCCACTGCGGCTGCCGCTCGCGCGTTGTCGCCGGTGAGCAGCACCGGTTGCAGGCCCAGGCCTCGGAAGAGCTCGACGGCGCGGGCTGATGACGGCTTGACGGTGTCGGCGACGACGACCACACCCTGGGCCGTTCCGTCCCAGCCGACCCAGACCGGGGTCTGGCCCTGGGCCATCGCCTCCTCGGCAGCCTCACTCAGGCTCACGTCCACCCCCTGCCCGGTTGCGGGCGCGGAGGTGACGAAGGACAAGCGGCCGACGCGGACCGGCATACCGTCGACCACGCCCTCCACCCCGAGCCCGCCGTGGTTGCGGAACTCGCTCAACCGCAATCCAGGAGCAGACGCGGCCGAGGTGACGGCGCGGGCGATGGGGTGTTCGGACCCGGACTCGACCGCGCCGGCCAGCGCCAGCACCCTCTCCGGGGACTGGCCGGGAGCGGCATACACACCCGTGACGGCCATCCGCCCGGTGGTGACCGTGCCCGTCTTGTCCAGGACAACGGTGTCGACCCGACGCGTGGACTCAAGGACCTCGGGGCCCTTGATGAGGATGCCCAGTTGCGCGCCGCGACCCGTGCCGACGAGCAGTGCGGTCGGCGTTGCGAGCCCGAGCGCGCAGGGGCAGGCGATGACGAGCACCGCCACCGCCGCGGTGAAGGCCGACTCGGCGGAATGCCCGGTCACCAGCCACCCGATGAGCGTGAGTGCCGCCAACACCAACACCACCGGGACGAACACGGCCGACACCCGATCAGCGAGCCGCTGCACGGCGGCCTTGCCCGACTGCGCCGACTCGACGAGGCGCGCCATCTGGGCCAGTTGAGTGTCGCCGCCGACGCGGGTCGCCCGCACGCGCAGGCGCCCCGAGGTGTTCACCGTCGCCCCGGTCACCGGATCACCCACGCCGACCTCGACCGGCACCGACTCTCCGGTCAGCAGCGAGGCATCGACCGCCGAGGCTCCGTCGACGATGACCCCGTCGGTGGCGACCTTCTCGCCAGGCCTGACGACGAACTCGTCACCGACAAGCAACTCCCCCAAGGGGATTCGCACTTCGACGTCGCCACGGAGCACCGCGACATCCTTGGCCCCGAGATGCAGCAGCGCGCGCAACGCCGCCCCCGAGCGCCGCTTGGCCTTCGCCTCGGCATACCGGCCGGCGAGCAGGAACGTCGTGATCGCCGCCGCGGTCTCGAAGTAGAAGTGCCCGTGCGCCCCCATGGTCAGCAGCATCCACAGCGACCACCCGAACGCTGCGAGGACACCACCGGAGACAAGCGTGTCCATCGTCGTCGCGCCGTGTCGCAGGTTGACCCAGGCGGCCCGATGGAACGGCCACGCACACCACGTGACGACAGGCAGCGTGAGCGCGAGCACCACCCACGGCCATCCCGGGAACGCCAGCGCCGGCACCATCGAGATGGCAATGGCGGGAACGCTCAGACCCAGCGCGACCAGCAGCCGCTGCCGCAGGTATGCCGCGTGCTCGTCGTCCGCATCCGGCTCCCCACCCTCGCCCGGCCCGGGTTGGGAGCCCGGGATCGACGGCGGCGCCGGGGTTGCCGTGTAACCGGCGGACTCGACGGCAGCCACCAAATCGGCGACGGCCAGGCCGCCCGGATGCACGACGAACGCCTTGCCGGTGGCGTAGTTGACCGCCGCCGTGACCCCGGTGAGTTTGCCGAGCTTCTTCTCGACCCGGGCCGAACACGAGGCACAGGTCATGCCGCCGACGACCAGTTGGGTCTGCTGCAGCTCGGAGGGGGGTGCCTGGGTGTCCGGTCCTGCGGTCATCTCTTCGGTTGTCCTTCGTCTCGCGGGTGGCGCGTCCGGTGTCGGCGCGCCCACCGACGGGACGTCAGCGACTGGCGCTCAGCGGCCTGCCAGCGCGTAGTTGCCGGCTTCGTCCAGCGCGGCGGTGACCTCGGCGTCGGTCAGCTCATGGTCGGCGTCGACGTGAACCGTCGAGGTGCCCCCGGCGACCAGGTCGACGGTGACGTCGCTGACGCCTGCAACCGACTTGAGTTCGGCAGTGACGTGACCGGCGCAATGGCCGCACGTCATCCCGGTCACCTGGAAGCTCTGCGTGGCCATTCGGGTCTCCTTCACGGGGTTCTGTGAGAACCCCTCCAGCATACCCCCCATGGGTATGCCGTCGGTGGTTCACCCGGCAACGAACGCCGTCAGTGGTTCATTCCCGGCATCGTCCCGCCGCCAGGCATGTCGTGCGTTGCGCCCCAGCCCAGGACGGTGGGATCGAGCATCCCGAAGATCATCGCGACGTGGGCCAGGACGAGGAACACCCCGACGAAGACCGCGTGCCACTTGCGGGCATCCCGCGCGTCCGTCCCGATGGCACCGACCTCGACGAGCGTGATGCCGATGAGCGGCAGACCGGCCAGCAGATAGGTGAGAACGGCGATGACGTCGGCCGCGCCGCGCCAGCCGCCACCGGACGTGAGCGGGACGACGGCGTTCTTCAACAGGTGCACCAGCACGAGGACCATCACCGGTCCTGCGATCAGTCCGGCCCACCGGCTGAGCGAGCGCACCCACGTGGGCGGGTCGCTGCGGAAGAGCAACACCAACTCCGTGATGGCCAAGGTTTCGGCCAGGATCACCGGGATGGCCATGAAGAGGATGAGGTTCCAGGGCTGGTTGACGGCAAGCAGCCCCATGTAGTGGGTCATGGACATGCCATCCATCGCGCCGGTGCCGACGGTGCGATCGGGCAACATCCACCCGATGACGCCAGCGACGACGGCGAGCACGCCGACGGGCGCGAGAAGGGCGGATCGGCGATGAGTGGTGGCGGATGTGGTGTCGAGAGTGCTCATAACTGTCAGCCTCTCGAACCCTCGTCAAGACCCCCTGCACGTCTGACGAAGATTCGATCAAGGTCCGCCCCACCCCACGCCTCCCCACCACGGAGATAGCGCTCGTATGGCCACTTTTCCGTCAACTCAAGCCTCAAACACCCCCACACATGACCATGCGAGCGCTATCTCCGTGGTGGGGGGTGGGCTGGGGGCACGCGGAGGTATGCCGCGCGGCAGCCCCAGACGCAGGTATGCCGCGCGTCCCCCTGGACGCGCGGCATACCTCCTCAGCTCAACTCGGCCTCATGCTCAAGCCGGCGTACGGCTCGAACCCGACCGGTCAGCTCACCTTGGGGGCGCCTGGCCTGGCGTACCGGACCCAGGTGATCCCGATGCACAGCACCGCGAAGGCAGCGCCGATCCAGTAGAAGGCGGTCGGCGACATGAGGGTCAGGCCGACGCCGAAGAGGAACGGCCCGAACGCCGCAATGGCGCCGGTCCAGCCGATGACGCCACCGGCTTGGCGCCGCTCGAAGATCATCGGCATCTGCTTGAACGTTGACGCATTGCCGATGCCCGCGAACAGGAAGATGGCGAGCATGCCCCAAAGGAAGCGGCCAAAGCCGGCCTGCAGCGCCTCCGCAGAAGACGTGTCGGGCACCAGCCCCCCGATCGTGTAGATGATCGAGCCCACCAGACCGATGCCGGAGACGAGGGTCCAGCGGGCCCCGCCCATCCGGTCGGTCAGCGGCGAGAAGAGGATCCGCGCGCCGGCGCCGACGAGCGGGCCGAGGAAGACGTACTTCACGGCGTCGGGCACGGCATACCCGGCGACGAGCAGCGTGGCCGTCGAGCCCGAGCCGGACACGATGGCCGCATTGCCCGCCCCATAGAGGTTGGTCATGAGCAGGCCGAACTGCGCCGACAACCCCGAGAACGTCCCGAAGGTCATGATGTAAAGCAGCGTCATCCACCAGGTGTCCGGGGTGCGGAAGATGTCGAACTGCTGGCGGATGTTGGCCTTGATCGGCACCGACTTGAGCATCGTCCAGGCGATGATCGTGCCGACGATGATGAAGGGGATGTAGAAGAACGCGGCGTTCTGGTACCACACGGTCACGTCGGGCTTGCCGGGCACCTTCATCTGCTGGGACGCGCCGAGGAACCCCACCATCCCGAAGCCGATGAGCCACGGCGTCATCAACTGCACGAGCGAGACACCGAAGTTGCCGATGCCCGCCTGCAACCCGAGCGCCGTTCCCTGCAGGCGCCGCGGGAAGAAGTAGGACGTCGAGGGCATGAAGCCCGAGAACGCCCCGCCGCCGATGCCCGCGAGGAAGGCGAGCACGAGCAGCTCCCAGTAGGGCGCGGTCGGGCTCTGCACCCGCACGCCCCAGCCGAGGACCGGGAAGAAGAGCAGCGCGGTCGTCAGCGCGACCATCCTGCGGGTGCCCATGATCGGCGGGAGGATCATCCAGACGATGCGCATGAGGCCACCGGACAGGCCCGGGATGGCGGCCAGCCAGTAGAGCTGTTCCTTGCTGAAGGTGTAGCCCAACGCGTTGAGCTTGGGCACGATCGCGCTCGGCAGGAACCACGCGACGAACGCCATGGTGAGGGTGAAGGTCGTGATCCACAGGGTCTTCCAGGCGAGCGCCTTGTCCCAGGTGGCTTCGTTCTCTGGGTCCCAAGCGTCAAGCCACTCCCCCGAGCGAGGGGTGGTCGGGGTGCTGCTCATGAGCGGTTCTCCAGTTCAGTTCGCAGATAACGAGTTTCGCGGGGGTATGCCGTCCGCGTGACACCTCGCAGCACAGGCATCAGCCGCGGGTGCTCACGTGCTCGGTGTCGAAGTGGTCGGCGAGCTCGGGTGAGCCGCTGTGCAACATGTGCACGACGGTCCAGTGCATCCACACCGCGCAGATGGCGGTGACGATGAACAGGCAGGCGAAGGTGCTCGACGGGAAGCCGGTCCACGCCTTGGTGTAGGCGAACATCGGCGGGAGGAAGAACCCGCCGAGTCCGCCAAGCATGCCCACCAGACCGCCGACCGAGCCGACGTTGTCGGGGAAGTACTCGGGGATGTGCTTGTAGACCGCGGCCTTGCCGATCCCCATGGCCACGCCGAGGAAGAACACGAGGATCGCGAAGGTCGGCAGCCCGATCTGGTAGCCCAGGTGGGTGGTCTGGCTGCCGTCGGGGTGGCTGACGACGATGTGGCCGTTGGGCATCATGAGGATCCCTGTGGTCACGAGCATGACGCCGAAGGTCCAATACATCACCCGGCGAGCGCCGACCCGGTCGGACACCCAGCCACCGAGGGGCCTCAGGAGCGAGGCCGGGAAGATGAACGTCGCGGTGAGCAGGGCCGCCGGCCAGATCTCGACGCCGAAGTTGTCGATGTAGTACTTCGGCAGCCACGCCGAGAGGGCGACGTAGGCACCGAAGACGGCCACGTAGTAGAGGCTGAACCGCCAGACCCGCACCTGCTTGAGGGGCGTGAGCATCTCGCGCACGGGCTTGGTGGCCCCGGGCATCCGGTCGCGCCGAGGGACGACGATGTAGGTGAGGACGGCCAACACCACCAACAGCACCGAGTAGATGACCGGCACGAGCCGCCACCCGCCCTGGAGCCCGAAGGCGAAGGAGCTACCGGCGGTCCCGAGGATGATCGGGGGGCCGATGAACTTCGTGACGGAGGCCCCCACGTTGCCGGCCCCGAAGACGCCGAGCGCGAAGCCCTGCCGCTCCCGGCCGTACCACGCGGCGTTCCACGCGATGCCGACCGAGAAGAGGTTGCCGGCGAAGCCGACGAGGAACGCCAGGACAAGGAGCATGCCGTAGCTGCTCGCCGTCGAGACGAAGTAGGCCGGGATCGCGGTCGCCGCGAGCATGAAGACGGTGACCTTGCGGCCACCGATGCGGTCGGTGAGCATCCCGGCAGGCAGGCGCCACATCGACCCGTTGAGCACGGCCACCGCCGTGATCCAGGACAGTTCGACGTCGGTGAGGCCGAACTCCTTCTGGATCGAGGGGCCGAGGATGCCGAACATCAGCCACACCGCGAACATCGCGGTGAAGGCTGCCGTGGACATGACCAAGACTCGGGTCGCACCGCGACCGGTGTCGTGGACGGGGGCAACCGTCTCTCCCGCGAGAGCGCCCAGGTGCTGCACGTCGATCACTTCCTTGGGGGATCCTCTAAATTACGCCGAGCAGTCCGGTTAACGACTCAGAAAAACGCTACCCCCGGCGCCAACCCTCCAAATACTCCCCCGGTCCTCCAAACTACGTCACGCTAGTCACACCTCTGAACAGGGCAGATACGCACGAACTGAGGCTCGCCGACCCAGCCGAGTATGGTTTGATAAGAACGCACCCGGATTCCTCTTAATTAAGGAGACCAGGCCTCGTGAGCCCCGAGCAGATCCCGGTCCTGTCCTCCGACGTGCGCCGACGAATCCTCGAACACCTCAACGTCGTGGCCGGCCAAGCCCCCCCAGGAGCGCCGACCGGGCGCAGCGCCGCCGACCTCGCGGCATACCTCGGGTTGCACGTCACCACGGTCCGGTTCCATCTCGACCAACTCGTGTCCGGCGGCTACCTCGTCACCGCGTTCGAGCGCACTCCGCGGGTGGGACGCCCCCGCAAGTTGTATGCCGCCCCCCACCTGGACCCGGAGGCCGAGACCGAGACCCAACGCCACTACCAGGTGCTGGCCGGGCTGCTCGCCCAGAGTTGGCCGGTCGATGGTGGCGATCAGGTGACCCCTGAGGAGGCTGGCCGTCGGTGGGCCTCCGGGCACGCCGATCCGAGCCGCGCGTCCACTGAGGCCGCCGTGACTCCCGGTCGGTGGCTTGCCAAGGTTGGCGACATGGTCGACCAGTTGGAGCACTGGGGCTACACGCCGGAGTTGTCGACCTCGGCCGGTGGTCGCGCCGTCACCATCACGTTGAGCAACTGCCCCTTCCTCGCCCTGGCCCGGGTGCGTCCCGACGTCGTCTGCGGCGTCCATCACGGCCTCATCACCGGCGCGCTCGACCACGTCGGCGAGCACGACGTCGCCATCGAGGTCCGGCCCTTCGTCGGACCGACCCGCTGCTTGGTCAAGGTCACCACCGAGACCCCATTCACCGCCGCCGCTCCCGAAGGAGAGAGTCGATGACCACCCAGGTGGAGCGTCCCCCCGCACCCGAGCCGACCGGCCTGGACGGCCCCCTCTCGGACGCCCTCATCGGCACGCGCCGCTTCTTCGCCAAGGCCAAAGGCGCCACGGTGTCCGACGACGGTCGCACCCTGCACCAGATCGGGGGGCGTGAAGGCGACAGCTTCTACCGGGACCGTTGGGCCCACGACAAGGTCGTCCGCTCCACCCACGGCGTTAACTGCACCGGGTCCTGCTCGTGGAAGGTCTACGTCAAGGACGGGATCATCACCTGGGAGGCCCAGCAGACCGACTACCCGTCGGCCGGCCCGGACCGCCCCGAATACGAGCCGCGCGGCTGCCCTCGTGGCGCGGCCTTCTCCTGGTACACCTACTCCCCCACCCGGGTTCGCTACCCCTACGTCCGCGGCGTCCTGCTCGAGCAGTTCCGCGCCGCCAAGGCCGTCGTCGGCGATCCGGTCGTCGCCTGGGCGGCGATCCAGCAGGATCCGGCAACGCGGGCGGCATACACCAGCGCGCGGGGCAAGGGCGGGCTGGTGCGGGCGAGCTGGGACGAAGTCGTCGAGATGGTCGCCGCAGCGCACGTCTACACCGTCAAGCGCTGGGGACCGGACCGGATCGCGGGCTTCTCGCCGATCCCCGCGATGTCCCCCGTGTCCTACGCGTCGGGCGCGCGGTTCCTCGAGCTCATCGGCGCACCGATGCTGTCGTTCTACGACTGGTATGCCGATCTGCCCAACGCCTCGCCGCAGATGTTCGGCGACCAGACCGACGTCCCCGAATCGGGCGACTGGTGGGACGCGGGCTACCTCATCATGTGGGGCTCGAACGTCCCCATGACCCGCACCCCCGACGCGCACTGGATGACCGAGGCCCGCTACCGGGGCCAGAAGGTCGTGGCCGTGGCACCGGACTACGCCGAGAACGTCAAGTTCGCCGACGAGTGGGTTCCCTGCCGACCGGGCGTCGACGGCGCGCTGGCGATGGGCATGGGTCACGTCCTGCTCAAGGAGTTCTTCGCCGACCGACAGGTCGAGTTCTTCGAGGACTACAACCGTCGTTACACCGACCTGCCGTTCCTCGTGTCACTCGACCGTCACGACGAGACGTGTTACACCGCAGGCAAATTCGTCGTCGCTGGCGACCTGGATGTGCCCGAGAAGGACTCCGAGAACGCGCTGTGGAAGCCCGTCGTCCTCGACGCCCGGACCGACGAGGTCGCGGTGCCCCACGGGTCGGTGGGGTTCCGTTACGGCGACGAAGGTCTGGGCAAGTGGAACCTCGACCTCGGCGAGATTGAGCCCCGACTCTCCATGCTCGGCGCTCACGATGACACGGCGCTGGTGCGGTTCCCGCGGTTCGACTCCGAGGGCGGCCTGGTGGCCTACGAGACCCGAGGCGTGCCGGTGCGCACGATCGACGGCCGCATCGTCACCACCGTCCTTGACCTGCTGCTCGCACACTACGGGGTCGCGCGCGACGGACTGCCGGGCCAGTGGCCGACGGGGTATGCCGATGCGTCGGTTCCCGCGACCCCCGCCTGGGCCGCGGAGATCACCGGCGTGCCTGCCGAGCAGATCACCCGACTGGCACGCGAATGGGCGCAGAACGCGATCGACACCAAGGGTCGCGGCATGATCCTCATGGGTGCGGGCACCAACCACTGGTTCCACTCCGATCAGATCTATCGGGCCATGTTGTTGCTCACGACGATCACCGGGTGCCAAGGGCGCAACGGTGGCGGGTGGGCCCACTACGTCGGCCAGGAGAAGGTCCGCCCGATCATGGGCTTCCAGCACCTGGCCTTCGCCCTCGACTGGCACCGGCCGCCGCGACACATGAACCAGACGGCCTATTGGTACGTCAACACCAGCCAGTACCGCTACGACACCTTCACGGCCGACGACCTGGACGCCGGCACCGGAGTCTTCGCGGGCAAGGGCGTGATGGACCTGCTGGCCCAGTCGGTGCGCCTGGGCTGGACGCCGAGTTATCCGACCTTCAACCGCAGCAGCCTGGCCCTCGCCGACGAGGCGAAGGCAGCGGGACAGGAGCCCGCGGCATACGTCGTCGAGCAACTGCGCACGGGCGCACTGAAGTTCGCGGTCGAGGACCCGGAGGCGCCGGAGAACCACCCCCGTGTCCTCAGCCTGTGGCGGTCCAACCTGCTGGGCTCCAGCGCGAAGGGCAACGAGTACTTCCTCAAGCACCTGCTCGGCACCGACCACGCGGTCACCGCCGCCGAAGCCGCCCCCGATCAGCGACCCGACGGCATCGAGTGGCCGGAGCACGCCGCCGAGGCCAAGCTCGATCTGCTGATGACGATCGACTTCCGGATGACGAGCTCGACGATGTTCTCCGACATCGTTCTGCCCGCCGCGACGTGGTACGAGAAGCACGACCTGTCGACCACCGACATGCATCCGTTCGTCCACTCGTTCAGCCCGGCGATCGACCCGCCGTGGGAGGCCCGCACCGACTGGGGCATCTGGAAGGCGATCGCCAAGAAGTTCTCATCGCTCGCGGTCGACCACCTCGGCACCCGCACCGACGTCGTCGCCAAGCCCCTGTGGCACGACACGCCCGAGGCGATGGCGACCGTTCACGGAGTCGTCAAGGACTGGCGCACCGGAGAGGTGGAGCCGGTGCCGGGCAAGACGCTGCCGGTCCTCGCGATCGCCGAACGGGACTACCCGGCGACCTTCCAGAAGATGACCTCCATCGGCCCGCTGCTGGAGAAGGTCGGCATGCTCACCAAGGGCGTGCCCTACGACGTCAAACGCGAAATCAAGATCCTCCGGCGCCGCAACGGGGTCGCCAGCTCGGGGGTCGGCGCCGGTCAGCCACGCCTCAAGACCGACGTGCACATGGCCGATGCCATCCTGCACCTGTCGGCGACGACCAACGGGCACCTCTCGACGCACGGCTTCAAGAACGTCGAAAAGCGCACTGGCACAAAGCTGCACGACCTGGCCGCCGAGCACGAGGGCAAGCAGGTGACCTTCGCCGACACCCAGGTCGCGCCGGTCCCTGTCATCACCTCGCCGGAATGGTCGGGCTCCGAGTCGGGCGGACGTCGCTACAGCCCGTTCACCATCAACATCGAACGGCTCAAGCCCTTCCACACCCTGACCGGGCGACAACAGTTCTACCTCGACCACGACTGGGTCATCGGCATGGGCGAGTCGCTGCCGGTGCACCGACCGCCGCTCAACATGACGACCCTGTTCGGCGAGACCCCCATCGGCGGGCAGTCCGAGGCGCACGGGCAACGCAGCGTCTCAGTCCGTTACCTGACGCCGCACAACAAGTGGTCGATCCACAGCGAGTACCAGGACAACCTCTACATGCTCTCGCTCTCCCGCGGCGGGCAGACGATCTGGATGTCCGACGCCGACGCCGACAAGGTCGGCATCAACGACAACGACTGGGTCGAGTTGGTCAACCGCAACGGGGTCGTCGCGTGCCGTGCCATCGTCACCCACCGGATGCCCGAAGGCACGATCTACATGCCGCACGCGCAGGACCGGTTGGTCGACGTGCCTCTCACCGAGACCAACCAGAGGCGAGGCGGCATACACAACTCGCTGACCCGAATCATGATCAAGCCGACGCACATCATCGGTGGCTACGCCCAGTTGGCCTACTTCTTCAACTACATCGGCCCCACCGGGAACAACCGCGACGAAGTGACGATGATCCGCCGTCGCTCCTCGCAGGAGGTGACCTACGAATGAAGATCATGGCTCAGGTAGCGATGGTCATGAACCTCGACAAGTGCATCGGCTGCCACACCTGCTCGGTGACCTGCAAGCAGGCGTGGACCAACCGCGCGGGCGTGGAATATGCCTGGTTCAACAACGTCGAGACCCGGCCGGGCCTTGGCTATCCCCGCGGCTACGAGAACCAGGACGAGTGGCAGGGCGGTTGGGTCCGCACCTCGTCGGGTCGGCTGAAGTTGCGCTCCGGCGGTCGGTTCAAGAAGCTCGCCGCGATCTTCTCCAACCCCAAACTGCCGTCGCTGCACGACTACTACGAGCCGTGGACCTACGACTACGACACGGTGCTCAACGCCCCGGCCCAGAAGAACTTCCCTGTCGCACGGCCCTTCTCGCTCATCACGGGCAAGCCGATGAACGTCTCGTGGTCGGCCAACTGGGACGACGACCTCGGCGGCTCGCGCCTGCACGCCGTCAAGGACCCGATGCTCAAGGGCATCGAGGACAAGGTCCAGTTCGAGTTCGAGAAGACGTTCATGTTCTACCTCCCGCGGATCTGCGAGCACTGCCTCAACCCCGCGTGCGCTGCGTCGTGCCCGTCCGGTGCGATCTACAAGCGCTCCGAAGACGGCATCGTGCTCGTCGACCAGGACCGCTGCCGCGGCTGGCGGATGTGCATCTCGGGCTGCCCCTACAAGAAGGTCTACTTCAATCACCGGACCGGCAAGGCCGAGAAGTGCACCTTCTGTTACCCGCGTATCGAGGTCGGTCTGCCGACGGTGTGCGCCGAGACCTGCGTCGGTCGGCTGCGCTACATCGGCCTGGTGTTCTACGACGCCGACCGGGTCCTGCAAGCGGCCACGGTGGAGAAGGACACCGACCTGTATGCCGCGCAGCGCGCCTGCTTCCTCGACCCCAGCGACCCGCAGGTCCAGCAGGCGGCCCGCGCCGCCGGGATCCCGCAGGAGTGGGTCCGGGCGGCCGAACGCTCGCCCGTCTGGAAGTTGATCAGCCGCTATGAAGTGGCCCTGCCGCTGCACCCGGAATACCGCACGATGCCGATGGTTTGGTACATCCCGCCGCTCTCCCCGGTGGTCGATGTCATCAGGGACTCCGGGCACGACGCCGAAGATGCCGACAACCTCTTCGCGGCGATCGACACCCTGCGGATCCCCGTTGAGTACCTCGCCAACCTCTTCACCGCCGGGGACACCGGTCCGGTCGACAGGGCACTGCGTCGCCTCGCGGCCATGCGGTCCTACATGCGCGAGCGGACCATGGGCAACGAGCCCGGCCCAGCGATGGCCCAGGCCGTGGGGATGTCGGAGGAAGACCTCTACGAGATGTTCCGACTGCTGGCGATCGCGAAGTACGCCGACCGCTATGTCATCCCGACCGCTCACGCCGAACAGGCCCACGCCCTCGAGGAATTGGCCACCGAGTGCGCGCTCGACAGCGACGGCGGCGTGGGAATGGGTGGCAGCGGGCCGGTCGGCGAAGGTTCCGGCCGCCTCACCCCTGTGGCCGTCGAGAACCTCCGAGTGCTCAAGGCCCGCGCGGCCGCCGGCACCTCCGGAGAAGAGTTGGTCGGCGGCGGGCGCAAGAGCGGCCGGGTCAACCTGCTCTCGTGGGACGGCAAGGGCATCCCTGAAGGCCTCTTCCCACCCGACCGGAAGGACGGCTGATGTTCCGGCGCTCACGGCATACGGCCGCTCCCACCCGACTGCCCGACGACCAGTTGAGCATCGCGTGGCAGGTCTGCTCGTTGTTGCTCGACTACCCGAGCGAGGCGCTCCTCGCGCGGTTGGAACTCGCGCGGCGAGCGGCCGGCGAGTTGCCGGCATACCTCGCGGAGCCGGTATGCCGCGTGGTGGACCACCTGGAAAGCACGCCCTTGGGGCAGGTGCAGCGTGACTTCGTGGAGACCTTCGACCACACCCGTCGCGGCTGCCTCTACCTCACCTACTTCACCACCGGCGACACCCGCAAGCGTGGGGTGGCCCTCGTGCGGCTCAAGCAGGCCTACCGCCGGGCGGGTGTGGAGTTGACCAGTGGCGAGTTGCCCGACCACCTGGCGGTCGTGCTCGAGTTCGGCGCGACGGCCGACATCGAGGCGGCCTGGCGGATCCTCAACGACTATCGCGCGAGCATTGAGGTGCTGCGAATCTCGTTGCAGGAGAAGAACTCTCCATGGGCTGACGCCGTCGTCGCCATCAGCCGGACGCTCCCCGAACTCGCCGGTGACGACGCCGAGGCGATCGCCAAACTCATCGAGCAAGGGCCCCCCTCGGAGGACGTCGGCCTGGCGCCCTACGCCGTGGACCCGCGGCTCAATCCCCTGCCCGACTATCTCGCCGTTGGAGCCGACCGATGACGACCTTCCTGTGGGTCATCTTCCCCTACCTGTGTCTCACGACCTTCGTTGTCGGGCACTACTGGCGCTACCGCTACGACAAGTTCGGCTGGACCACCCGCTCCAGCCAGCTCTATGAAGACCGACTGCTGCGGATCGGCTCGCCGCTCTTCCATTTCGGGATGTTGGGGGTGCTCGGCGGCCACATCATCGGTCTGGTGATCCCTCAGGGGTGGACCGATGCGCTCGGGCTGAGCCGGCATACCTATCACGTCATCGCGCTGGCCGCGGGCATCCCCGCGGGCATCGCCGCCGTGGTCGGTCTGTGCATCCTCGTCTACCGCCGACGGACGACCGGTCCGGTCTTCAGCGCGACGACGGTCAACGACAAGGTCATGTATGCCGTCCTCGGCGCGGTCATCGCGTTGGGCATCTGGAACACCATCGCCGGGTCGTGGCTGCAGTTCGGCGGCGACTACAACTACCGCGACGGGGTGTCGCCCTACTTCCGCAGCATCTTTGGCTTCCAGCCCAAGGCTGCGCTCATGGCGGCGGCCCCCTTGGGCTTCCAGGCCCACGCGCTGCTCGCGTTCGTGCTCTTCGCGATGTGGCCGTTCACCCGGCTCGTCCACGTCTTCTCCGCGCCGCTGGGCTACCTCACCCGTCCCTACATCGTCTATCGCTCACGTGATCCGCAGTCTGAGCAAGGCCTGGGCAGCCGGGCACCGAAGCGGGGTTGGGAACGAGTGGGCTCGTGACCGGTAGCCCTGACGGGTTCGCCGGCCACCCGGCATTCGACGCGATCATCCTCGCGGGCGGACGTGGCTCGCGGCTCGGCGGGGTCGACAAGGGGGCCGTGCGCATCTCTGGTCGGACCCTGCTCGACCGCGCACTCGACGCGGTCGGCTCGGCCGCGCGCGTCGTCGTGGTCGGCGACGGTCCCGTCCCCGAGGGCGTGTTGAGTGCGCGCGAAGAGCCTGCCTTCGGGGGGCCGGCCGCCGCCGTGGTCGCCGGGCTGCACGCCTTGCGTATGCCGTCCCGCGCACCTCGCGTGCTCGTCCTGGCATGCGACGTGCCTGGCGCGGCGGAGGGCGTTGGGCTGTTGATGGCTGCGTGTGCCGGCGAGGAGGGTCCGTCGGGGAGTGCGGTTGGTCGGCCCGAGGTCGACGGCTGGTGCCTGGCCGAGCCCGATGGCCGGCTGCAGTGGCTCTTCGGGCTCTATCGCGTGCCTGCATTGGAGCGAGCGGCCGAGGCGCTCGGCGACCCGAGCGACCGGTCGATGGGTCGGCTGCTCGGCGACTTGCACTTGACCGCTGTTCCTGCCCCGTGGCGGGCCACCGCCGACATCGACACCCCGGAGGACTTGCAACGATGGACATCGTGAGGACCGAACGCACGGCACATGATCTGGCCGCCGAGCAGGCACAGTGGCAGACCTGGATCGACGCCGTGTGTGCCGACCTGGGGGTCCCCTCGTCACTCGTGGATGTCGAGGCGATCCACGACCTGTCTCGACAGGTCGCCCACGGGCTCGCTCGACCGCTCGCGCCCGTGAGCACCTTCATCCTCGGCCTGGCGCTCGGTCGAGCACTGGGCTCGTCCGGGGCTGCCGTGTCAGGGTCGGCCGATGGGTCCGCTGAGTCCGATGGGTCAGGGTCGTCCGATGGGCGAACGACCGCTGAGCACCGGGCAGCACTCTCGGATCGGATCGCCGCACACATCTGACCCCAGAAACACCGAGCGACCTACCTGCCTGTCACAAACCACCGGCGGGTGTGCCGAAAACGGGGCCACCCGGCATACCCCTCGCCCAGATCACCGGCGGGTGTGGGGATATCGGGGCAATCAAGGCCCGCTAGCCAACAGACGTCGGCGGGTGTGAGGATCTTGGGACCAGCGTGGTCCTGAGGCGGAGGAACAGCGAGCCCCGGGCCTGACGGATCAGGCTCCCGGGGCTCGGTCGTCCACACGGTTCGGATTGGGGTGGGAGAGCACCCCCCGTCCGAATCAGGCCAGGACGTCTGCCAAGGAGCGGTAAGGCAGGTCGAGGTCGTCGGCCACGGCCTTGTAGGTGACGAAACCGTCGTGAGTGTTCAGGCCGAGGGCCAGGGCCTGGTCGGCGCCGATGGCACCCTTCCAACCCTTGTCGGCGAGCTTCACGGCATACGAGAGGGTCGCGTTGGTGAGCGCCCAGGTGGAGGTGTTCGGGACAGCCCCAGGCATGTTCGCGACGCAGTAGTAGACGGCGTCGTGGACCGCGAAGGTCGGGTCGGCGTGCGTCGTCGGGCGGCTGCCCTCGAAGCATCCACCCTGGTCGATGGCGACGTCGACGAGGACCGAGCCGGGCTTCATCGCGGCAACCATGTCGTCGGTGACGAGTTTGGGGGCCTTGGCGCCGGGGATGAGGACGGTGCCGATGACGAGGTCGGCGCCGAGCACCTGCTCACGCACGGACAGCTTCGAGGAGGCGATCTGGTGGACGCGGTTGTCGTAGCGCCAGAAGCTCATCCGCAACTTGTCGAGGTCGGTGTCGAGCAGCGTGACATCGGCTCCCATGCCGAGGGCGATGTTGGCCGCGTTCTGACCGGCGACGCCCGCGCCGAGGACGACGACCTTGGCGTTGGCGACGCCGCCGACGCCTCCCATGAGGACACCGCGGCCACCCTGGGCCCGCATCATCGCGTGCGCGCCGACCTGGGGGGCCAGACAGCCGGCGACCTCAGACATCGGGTAGAGCAGCGGGAGCATCCCGGAGGGCAACTGGACCGTCTCGTAGGCGATGCCGGTGACCTTCTTGGCCATCAGCTCCTCGGTGAGCGGCTTGTCGGCGGCCAGGTGCAGGTAGGTGAAGAGGGTCAGTCCCTCGCGCAGCCGGTGGTACTCCTCGGCGACGGGCTCCTTGACCTTGAGGACCATGTCGGCCTCGCCCCACACGTCGTCGGCGGAGTCGATGATCCGTGCGCCCTGGCTGATGTAGTCGTCGTCAGTGATCGAGGAGCCGAGCCCGGCGCCCTTCTGGATCATGACCTCGTGCCCGTGGCCGACGAGCTCGTGGACGCCGACCGGGGTGATGGCGACCCGGTATTCGTGGTTCTTGACCTCGGCGGGGATCCCAACCTTCATGTCGTCACCATTTCTCGACCCCACGGGGCCGCTGTCCTGTCCGAGGCCCCGCAGGGCCGGCCGCGTCGTCGCGGGCTCGTCGGCAATTCTAGACGCGGGGCTCTGGCATGTGGTGCCCTTCTACACCCCGCTCTGCCCTATTCTTGGCATGTTCTGCTTCTCATACCGACTCTAGGAGTGACTCGTGCCCTTCGAAGCTGAGCCCACGGCATACTCGGGCTTGGACGGACTGGACCGAACGATCCTCGACGCGCTGCAAGAGGACGGCCGACTCACCAACGTTGACCTCGCGCGTCGGGTGGGGTTGTCCCCCTCGCCCTGCCTGCGGCGGGTCAAGTCACTGGAGGAGCGCGGCTACATCCAGGGGTATGCCGCGCTGCTGGACCCCGCGCTGCTCGGCCGGGCGCTGCAGGTCGTCGTCATGGTGCGCCTTACCGATCAACGGCAGCAGACCCTGGCGGCGTTCGAGTCGGCCGTCGAGGGCATCGAGGACGTCCTGCGCTGCTCCCTCATCGCCGGCGACGCCGACTATCTGCTGACCGTGCAGGTGCGCGACCTCGACTCGTATCACGCGCTCTACACCAAGCGGCTCGGCGAACTCCCCGGAGTGGCGTCGCTGCGCAGCCTCGTCATCATGAAGGCGGTCAAGGACACCCACGCCCTCCCGGTGTGAAGGTCGCCGCCCTCGCACTCCGGCCACTCAGCCGGCCACCAAGGGATTCACCACCGTGAGCCTCGGGAACCAGGAGAAATCACGGTCGGCTGACCACAGGGCATCGACGCCATGGTCAAGGCAGATCGCGGCAACCCGGGCGTCGTGGATGCGAGGACCGACGACCGCGCCCGAAGCCAACAGGGCGGCAAGTCGGTCGAGGTGACTCACTCCCTCGCCCAGCAGATGAACCGACGGAGCATCGACCAGGGCCCGGACGGCTGCCACTGCGGTGCCCATTGGCGTCGGAGGGTCATAGATCCGCGGGTGGGTGACGACAGCGAGGAACTCGTGCAGACACGGCCAGGGGATCGCACACCCGCCGGGGGCGGTGATCGCCGACTGGAGTGCCGCGGCCGCTGCCGCGTGGTGCGGCGAGTCCTCGCGGTGGGCGTAGACCAGCAGATTCGTGTCGAGAGCGATCACCTCGATGAGCCCGGGCCTGAGGCGAATCCGTAGGACCGATCGATGACCTCGCCCGGCGCGAGGTCGACCACCAGGCCACGCCCCCCGACGGTGGGGAAGGTGAACTCGACCCGTGGCGCGTTCCTGCGTCGCTCGACCTCCGCCATCAGGCCGGTGACGACCA
>ERZ795058.523-NODE-523-length-59175-cov-6.227909_pt1 | contig 59175 bp, 55 predicted proteins | sample MGYA00375142_ERZ795058 | MGnify/ENA primary metagenome ERZ795058 (study PRJEB30187, sample SAMN05720210) | activated sludge metagenome | isolation source: anaerobic digester from wastewater treatment plant | place: Japan | collected 2015-04-20 ... | reverse complement strand
CAGGTTCCGTCTTTGAATCAACAGGTTCCGTCTTTGAAGCCAACATCGATACCACAGCATTCTTCGCTGTCTGTGTCAGATAATTGATGGGGTCATCGGTGAACACGAGATCGGGCTTCACATTCATAATCATACCCTTGACTCGGTTATAGTTTCCAAGTGGCTCGACTTCCCGATGGTAGATTAACCTGAATGATGTGTCTTTGTCTTGGAGTGATGTGAGAAATACACGATCTACTGGAAGCCCGTTTGTCTTTTGTTTGTCAAGAAGTGCTCGTATAATGAAATATCCATACAACTCTTTGTCCACAGTATTTGGTTGCAGTGTGGATGTATCCATGACATACACGAGCGATGTGGATAACGACGGATTGATACTCTTCAGTCGATTTACCGTGCTCGAAAGAAACTCCAAGGACACATCCACATATTTAAGCGACACATATTGTTTATGCAGGTAGGCGAAGTTTGTGGTAAGATCCATAACAAATGATGTTTCTTTTGGTGCGGTTTGTGCCACTATGTAGATGGATGATCCACCACCCATAATCATATCACGAGCCGCACGAATGTTTGCGGTGACGGTTCGCCCACGAAGTTTCACCGATTTCGGAACATACACAATTCGAATGCCTGGGCCAAACCGAAACTTCGGAATATAAGAGTACCCGCTTGGCATACCCTCGACCAAAAGCATAATCACATGATTCTTTGATGTGGCAATGAACCCTGTGTCTAGGGAGGAATAGAGTTTGAATGCTTCAAGTTTCCGCACCAGTTGTCACCACCTATAGATCTCTTCGAAGTCGCTAGTCAACAGATCGCCCTGTGGTCCTCCACCAATCACTGTGTTGATGATCACATCCGTAACGTGCTCAAACAGGATCCCACGAATCGGGTTCTCGATGCCCGCCACAGTTTTGATACCGATGTGTGTAGCGGGTTTCTTCATGGAACCAAGTCGATACGGAAATTGAATGTGATCCGGATCCCTGATGAGTTGTGAGATGACCATCTCCAAATAGATGAATGGGATCTTTACCGCGATCTTAAGGATGTCATAGAGTTCCTGAACCAAGAGTTCCGGTGTCTCTATATCGGAGGTTTTGTTTAACATTGCCTGAAGATTGAGCACAGCAGATGTCACGTCGGTCGCCGTAGATTCGATGCCACCGATGGGCGTACCAGCCTGATATAGCATTCGATATGTAGATCCCACATGCTCGGTGAATGTGGCACTCTCGGTATTGAACTCGATGTTCACCGAAGTCTCAAACGATGTCTTTTGATTGTTTTTTGCGGAGATTGAGAACGTTCTCCCCACAATGGTGCTGACGTTTTCCATCACCGCATCTATCACTTCGATGCTGATCTCTTTCTTTGCGGTGAGATCGAGTCCCTCCTGAAACAGAAACTCCTCAATTTCAGGCAAGTCTTGTTTAATGTAGTAGACCTTTGCCGCACCACCTGTATTGTGTGTCCAAACACCATTCACTGTTAATGTCCCAGTTTCAGTTGTTGCATCATACAGGTATTCATCATTATTAAAATTGATTCGATCATATGACCGAATAATCGGAATGAGTCGATTCTCGTGCTGTGTGTATTCATATGTCTGCATCAGTGTGGATCGATTGAAAAGATACTTGTGTGATGGTTGTGGATACAATGTAAGAATATATCCTTGTTTGACTGATGGACGAATTGAATATGTCGTCTCCACCGACACGCGAATGCCGAAATGCTCGGCGATAAGAGACACTTGATGAATCAACGCAGAAGACAACGATGATATACAAATAACAGGTTCGTTTTCATAATAGACATGTGTACCACCACCATCGATAACACCACACAAAATCTGAGCCAGATCTGCATCTGTGTATCGAATGAAATCAAATGGAAGATGAACATCCGCGATGTCGGCTCCACCACACTCGACGGGAATCGTCAGATTCTTCGATACTGCCATCCCCAACATATACGCGTCAATCTTTGGTGTGACAGGATGTGTGTCGTCAAATATTTCGGGAAGCGATGTATCAACTGTATACTGTTTGCACAACATCCGATCGGTTTCGAGAATTGTAGGGTTGTACTCTGTTTCGTTCAATCGTTTCAACATATGTGGATGATTGTCCTGTGTGATGGTGAATCGACCCGTCTTTGTGGCAAGCATCCGAACTGCGGTGCCCGGCATCTTCTTGTGCCGAATCAACTTGACAACGTTGGTCCATCTATCTCGATCCCATACTTGAAACCCAGTGATGTGTTTTTCGAGTTGCCCATCGCCTTCCACTTCTCGCACAGAACGAAACACCTCATTGTACAGATAGTCGAATGTCACAAGGGCAGTATGATCCTTATACTTGTAGTACACCATGCTTGATTTTAAGTTACAATGAAACGTCCGCATGGTGAGCTGACTTGCTCGTTCTCCCACAATCTGTGCGGCAACGATGCCAATGTTAGACACATTGTTGATCTTCTGTCGGTAGAAGTCTGGGAAGCATCGTTTGCATAATGTCCGAGACCGACAGTACATGGGGGTATAGAGCTGAATGAATGTACCCACAAGATTCTTCTGTTTGATGTACTCGGATGTCAATGTGTCGCCATTCTTCAACACACGACCCATAAATAGCTTGGCATTGTCGTTGGTGAGCTTGACTTCAAAGAATCGATCGGTGCCACACGACTCAATATTTCCCGCGCGAATTGATGCCATGAGATACACAAGTTGCCGACTCAGATAACCACTCTTTGAGGTGTTCTGACTGCGGTCCACTGTACCCTTTCTCGAGCCCGAACCACTCATAAAGAGATCGGTGGGATTCAGACCCCGCACAAAGTTTGACTTGATAGGTTTCGAAATGAGACGACCCTCGATGTCAGAGATGTACCCCTTGGCCACACTCATCTGCATAATCTGTTCCGCGGATCCGCGAGCTCCCGATTTGATGATGAGTGCGCTATACTGATTCTGTGCGGTGGTTCGAGCAAGGTACTCATCGGTGATCTTCTGTAGCTCGGTTTGGACATCATATTTGTCGGGATTGTTTAGGACATCCACCTTTCGCTTTTCCAGATCATCTGGAAGAACGAAGTCACTGATGGACATCGATCCACCCACAAGAGACGAAGCATATCCACCAAGATGCTCGAGCACGAACATGCAATCCGCGAGCCACTTTGGATCACCAGAAAACTTCTCGAGAATCGCTTCGAGTTTCTTTCCTGTGATGGGTTCGGTGATCTGAACCTTGTCCTCGAAAACAACCTCGATGGCCCGGCGCCCCATGGTGTTTTGCCGTCCACGATAGATGACTGGTTTGTCAAAATCTTTGGCAAGATGCTTAACCACATCCACAAGATCCACCGAGTCGTCATATTTCGTGGGAGATCCCGATGCATCATCCTTTGTTAAGAAATAAATGCCCAGCACAAAATCTCGTTCAAGCGAAAGACTCAGACCACTCATGGGGTGGTAGATTGATTTAATAGACAGCATCTTTTTCTTCGCTTCGTCTTGTGCTTCCTTGGTCAGTGGCAAAAAGATGCCCATCTGATCGCCATCAAAGTCCGCATTATGTCCAGGACACACCATGGGCGATATGTGGAACGTTGTTGAGTCGATGGGTACGGGAATATAACCACGAATGCTCAATCGGTGGAGCACCGGATCACGTTTCGCAAGAATGACTTTGTCTTTGGCGATAATCGCTACAATCTTATAGAGGATATCGAGGATTCGTTCATCGATGGCTTCCTGCTGAAGTTTTACATTGAGTAGTGTATAGAGTGCAGGTTTGTTGACTTCGGTGTATTGCGACAACTCTCGAGAAATCTCTGGATGTGTCAAAATGTAGTTGATGATCCACGGATAAAACATCTTGACAAGCATGTCTCTGGGCACACCAAGTTCATAAGGTCGGATGTTCGGATCACCAGTGATCACAGCACGCGCCGAGAAGTCCACACTCTTGGCCACGAGCGATGTCCGAATCATACCGAACTTGCCTTTGACCTTTTCGATGTATGCCTCAAACAACTGCTCGTAAAGATTCTGCACAGTTGTAAATGCTCTATTTTTCATTAATGTATGAGTGCTCGTGAGTGAACTGTAAGCCACGGTGTTCTCACTGAGGATGCGACTATAGAGAGTGTTGTCGTCCTGATCCATACGAAATTGTGGCGGAATGACGATAACATATTTTGTGAACATGACTTTTCGATCGTTGATGAGTTTCTGTGCGATGGCTTCCGCCACATCTGTAGCCAACAACTTGTGCGACCGAAGAAGATCGAGAACCCGTTTTGGATTATGATACAGTGCTTCAAGTCCACAGAAGGTGTACGATGATGGACTGTCTGTAAGTACCAGTTGTCCATTCTGTTCGAATGCACCACACTCAAGATTGATCCATTTGAGCAGTCCAGATATCCGACGTGTGATGATATACATGATAGCGGGATGGAGTACGGGATGTGCGAGTTTGATATATGCATACATGGTCCGCCATCGCGATGACTTTTCTTGTCCAAAAATATCCACACTGAAAAGTCCGCGGGGATCATATGCACCCGTTGATGTTTTGATGCCCGGCGATGTTATCTCCTGAAGCAGATCTCCATTGATGCGAGTTGTTTGTACCCATTCATCAATATTGAATAACATGGCGACACTCCTCGATGTGTCAGGGATGATGTGGTGTGAGATGACCGGCGACTTGGTCTCTCACACCACATACACACTAAGTCATAAGAAAATCTGTATCGACATCTGGCTCATTTTTTGTGCGCATTATTTTGAAAGATGATGCTAGTTTGAAGAAGATCTCAAACTCACGACTTGTTGTGGATGCTGCGGATTTGGTACACCCAGTACTCCACATACTCTGAACGACGGAGCGTTCTGGATTCACCACACATCCTATACACACAACATATTCACACTTTGATAGGTCGTCTTTCATGAACATAGATCGAATTGTTTCCACACGCCTTTGATCGGCGGCCGCGGATATGTCCGTCATAAACGTTTCGTCGAGCGTAGTCGAAAGAACGATGGGGACATAGTATGTCTTCAGGGAAGGATATGCGCAGACAAAAATCAACCACTGTGTACATCGATCAAAGATATCATTGATGTCTGCATCGGAGACGAGCACAAGATCCGATTGTTTGGTGAGGTGCGTTTGATCCGTACGCATCACAGACACACGATCTGGATATGCTTTTTCAAGAAACGATCCACAAACGAATACACGGAACACATCATGATCAACGCTCGGGTCAATTTGAACGATATCGTTCTCCTTTACGAAAATCTCAAACATTGTGTGTAATGTTCTCTGTATCCGCTCTATCATTTGTTCCACCTGTGTCTCACCACCCATCAGAGTGATTTGCGCTCATGATTGCTTGAACCCAGTGAGCATATCAATACTATTACAGAGAGCACTCACCACTTTGTGAACGGTGTAGTTGTTAAGGTAAGACTCTACCACGGTAAGAAACTGCTCGGCATAGTCCATCTTCATTCCCGTATATGCCCGGTTTGCATTGTCGTTATTGATAATCGCTGAAAAGAAAAACATTTGTCGATTCGTATCGAAGTTCACAGAAACACGTTTGTTGATGGCACCTTTCCGCCAGAGCACCACACCAGGATCATTTGCCGATCCCATGGCAGGACCAGATCGAGCTGTATCCTGTGGACCCGAAGAGTTGGCAAACTGTACGGGTGGAGGCGGTGCGGCCTGAGTAGTAGGTGCTGCCGTGGCTTCCGTGGCCTTTGAAGTCAGGTATGTCCGCCACTCGTTCACAAACGTTGTCGCCGCTTGTGTATCGTTTTGCGCAAGAACCATGTTCATGTTGTTAAGAAGGGCAAGCACATCTTGGATGGGCATCGTTGCTAATGCTGCTCCTCCCACGGGAGATTCCTCTCCAAGGATATGCTTCTGCAAATAACGACGGAGTGCCACAATCTCATGGAACGCAAATGCAACAACGACTTTCCTGTCATAGTTATAGACCTGTGTCCCCGCAGGTACAGGTCCGCGAATGTTAACAGCTGGATTGTTTGGGATCGCGGGTGTGATGGCAAGATAGAGGTCGGATGTATACAGATTTGTGGATAACACCACCTGGGCACCACGCGGATTGTAATATGTGAACAGATCGGTACTCGATACCCGGAAGTAATGTTTTGCGTGCCCTGATGATGCGGGCCGAGGCGACGGTGGTTCCTCATAGATGTAGATCTGATTTGGATCACTAAGAACGCCGACACCACCGTGTGATGGATATGTCGTGGGCACAGCAGTGGGTACTTGCTGGTCAGCGTGTTGTGTCATAGTATAACATCCTCCTTTGAGCATGAGCTAAGTCAACGCCACTTCGCCAGAACGCATCATCGACATGACTGTGCTTCCCTCGGTGAGTGCTTCCACCCCACTCCGTTCGATGAGATTCCGAAACTCAGATACACGTGTGGGTACACTCTTCAGATGCTCAATCATATGATTGAACGATACAAGCTTCACACCGAGGACAAACGAATCCCAGTTTGCAAGAACCTTGGCCGCGGCTTTGTTGTTCGCAGCGTTCTGTGTCATGATTTGTTTCATAGCAAGCAAATCATCGCATCGGACATTGGCTGGAATGAGTGGCAACAGATCTTTGAAGACAGTCTTCTTGCCCATCCCCTTGACACCAGGAATCGAGTCCGCAGTATCACCCGCCACCGCTTTGTAGAGGATGATCCGGTCTCCAGGAACCGTGGTACCAGGCTCGATGAGTCCCGTCGATCCCTCCGCAAGATATTTTTTCGATACATACCAATTCGTTTCGGTGATCACAATTTCGCCATCCACCACAAACACATTGTCTGCTACATCGATGGTTTGAATCATGTCTCCATCATTAGACAAAATAACATAGCATGTATCGTCGTCATAAAGCTTTGTGCGCCGAAGCAGATACTCTGGAATGAAGTCCGCATCGAGGTTCTCAAATCGAAACATAGGGATATGTGACATCGATGCAATGGCCTCGATCCACTTCCACAGACGAAACTTGAATGCTCGAAACACTTCTTCAACCTTGTCGATATTGTTATCAAACTGCATCATCAATCCGTCGGCCAAAACGAACCTCGATGTGATACGATTCGCTTTGTAGCTGGAAAGCAGATTCTTATGATAATATGATTCTCCACTTTCACAGAAATATACCACATTCAGTTGCTTCCGTTGGAGCATCGCCCATGCTTCAAAGTACAACTGAAATGTGATCCAATCCTTTAACACATATCCAGGAATCGATGAATTGTTCACCATATAGGTCACAATATCCGCAATGATCTCTGGTTTGTAGAACCCACGACTGATATTGTTGAAGTCCACAAAGATGATGACGCGTCGATACTTTGATGCGATCTGTGTGAGTGTTTCTGGAGATGGCATCCCACGAAAGTATGTGGTCATTGACATATGTTGCATGGTGTTCTCGTTGGCAAACATTAGTATATGACCTCCTCTATGTTGGCATGCAATCGATCAACACAGATGGACAGTTTCATCATATATGATCCCACTCCCATCTCGAAAAACGAAAGCGGTGGTCGGGTGGAGCATCCACCCCAAACAATGCAGGATGCTCCACCCGACACATCACACTAGAGTGACGATGAGGGGACGCGGAACGTTTTGGTGTACAGTTCGATTTCGATGTCCTTCATCCGACATTCCCAGTGCCAGAAGATCTCGTTGTTTGGCGTCATATAGAATGTGGCATACACCTGATCGAATCCCATGGATACAAGCTCCGAGGGGAAGCCCGAATCGATCTCCACACCATCAAAGGCATCCGCGATACGAAGCGCCTCAAATCTCACCATATTCTGTGCGTAACCCACCGAGAACTCGAGGGTCCGTCCTTTCTTCCGAACGATGACAGCATCACCACCCACGGACTTAAAAACCTTCGATGCAGTGGTATATAGCTCGGTGACATCCATTCTCGGAAGCAGAATTCGACTGCTCGATTTCTGTACAGCAATCGCATCATCGAATGCGGATTGTTCGATCTCACCAAGGGGTGAACCCAGAAGACTTCCGATGCTCACCAACATGGTGGCACTTCGGAAGAAGTAGAGATTGCCACCCATACAGAAAACCACATCACCATTAAGTAGTGACAGCATCTTGATATGGGTATTGGCTTCACCGATGGCAAAATCAAAAGTGAACGGAAGCTTGACTTTAACATGGAATCGATTCGTATTGGTACTGAAACACGACACACCATTCGTGAATCGGAAGTCCGCGGCATAGTTCGCCATAAATGTAAGAGCCGTTTTCAAAGTCTCGAACTGATTGGCGACGAATCGAATGGGGGCCGACAATGCATCCGTGGTCTCGATCTCAAATGGGCAATCGTCAGGAGATGCCGGTATGGGTTCAACTCGTGCCACGGGCATATTCTGTGGGGTTGATGGAGTTGCCGTGGGCGGTGTCATATCAGGAACGGGCACCTGAATCATCTGCTGCAGTTCCTGAAGCTGTGGCATGGGAACGGCTTCCGTGGCAAACGGAGCAGGAGCCGCCATCTGTTGAGGCTGTTGGACTTGTGGCATCTGCTGCGGTGCATTCATCGGCTGGGGCATCGGTTGCTGCACCTGGGGCACATTCATCGGCTGGGGCATCGGTTGCTGCACCTGCGACATGTTCATCGGCTGAGGTATCTGGGGTTGTTGCTGCACCTGGGGTACATTCATCGGCTGGGGCATTTGCGGCATCTGGGGTACATTCGTCGGTTGCTGCATTTGCTGAGGCATCTGAGGCGATTGCATCTGCTGCGGCATGTTCATGGGCTGGGGCATTTGCGGCATCTGGGGTAGATCGTTCAACATAAAAGACCCTCCTCAATCAAATGGTATGCTTGGAACCAATCGATGGAACGTTGGTCCAATCCTTGATGGAATCCGCCGCGTGATACACTGTGATAGGAATCGTTCCCACAAGTCCACACTTCTGAAACATCTTCGTTATCTCAGGAACCGATGCATCCACATCCGCGAAGATTACAATCTCCCGAGGCATCCGTTCCGCAAGAACCCGATAGATGCCAATGGGTCGAGTGTACTGTTTACACAACGATGCGGTGTACACATCGTCGTCGGCCAATCGATATCTTGTTCGGGCCGCATAGATGGGAATGATATCGAAGACCCCTTCTGCCACTACCAACCGAGGGGAGAAGGTCCGCTTCTCGAAGGCGGGCGACCGAATCATATAACAGTCATCCAACACATATTGCGCCCACGGCATTTTAGTTTTAAAGATCAAATATCGGATAGTGGCATCGTTCTGCACATGATGAACTCGCCCAGACATGAGTGATCCGAAACACGACATGAACCACGTTCTGCCGTCTGCCAATTGATATGAATTTTCTGGAAACATCTGTTGCACCATACTGTGTGGAACGATTCCAGTATAGGTGATAAGTTGCTCTTGTGTAAAGGGCAAAACACATCGATTTGTAACATATGTGAGTTCATCTGATTGTACATAGGGAAGAAACATCGATATGACATCAGATGTGTTTGATGCCGCACCTTTCGCATCGAAGCACCGAAGTTCGTTTCGTAAAGTGTATCGATAATCCACCTTACTCTTCTCATGAAGAAACTCTTCGATACGATTGATGTAACCAGACGCGCCACATCGAAGACAATGGTAGATGGGTTTCGTCTTCGATATGTACAGATGCCCTTTGTTGGAATGTCGTGAGCTGTCGCCACAAAATGGACATCGATACACATAATCGGTGGCGGATTCGTTCACAAACACCATTTTCTCAAATGGGATTGTCATCTGAAATTAGCCACCTCCACCGCGAACAAATGATCGAGAGACTACGTCTGTGAGGAGGCATCCATGCATGTTAGATCAAAATCTCTCTACCGAAGTTCTCTATAAACATTTGAAGAGCATTAATGGGACAAAAACGCTGCATCATAATATGCTCCTGAATGTGTATGGTGCTGTGGTGCAGATGGCACATGAAACGAATTTCTTCCGTAACTATGTGGGAAACAATTTGGCGGGTATCAAATGCACCGAATCGTGGACATCTGGTAAGATCCCACACTCAAATAAAACATGTACAAAAGCTCCCACCAAAGAATGGGACGACGTCAAAAAGAAGTTTGTATCTCTATCGTTGGGATTCCGCATATACAACACAGTTGATCATTTCCTGTACGATTACTCGTACCTGCTCCAGGCCAGTCGATACAAGACGGCACGCCTTAACCACGATTGTGTGTATGGATTCTTCGCGGGATTGCTCAAGGGTGGCTGGGCCACGGATCCATGGTACTATAAGAAGCTCTGTGTTGTTGCCGCCATGCTCGGGCCAAAACTGCTTGGAGCGAAGTGGCACAATGTGCTTGTGAACTCCTTCAGTGCAGCACGAGAGCGAAATATATTGGAACAATATATGATCAAGGATACCGCTGAATCACTTAAGATTCCGATTCCTGCTTGATTGCCGCGATCACTTGTTCACACATCTCCACGGGGATCATAACTCCTTTTTGTGTTGGCGCATATTCGTTCGTATCACGATTTATGTACCACCGACGAACGTCGACATATTCCACACCGTTGAACGTTTTGCGAGTCACACGAAGCACATCCGATCCCTTTCCAACCTTCAGATCAACCACGGGCATCCTCCCCTCCTATATGTGTGGAGAGAGCTTCGGGCTCTCTCCACACATTTTCTCTCCCTCCCTCAGTTCTGATACCCAAACCGAGCAAGGATAATATCCGCCAAGATTGCCATGAGTGTATGCTTCTCGTTCACACTCCGGAACGCCACAAGGTGATGTCTGTATGCGATGGAATACGCCACCGGATCAAACATCAGGGCATCGAGTAGTTTTGGAATCAACCGCACGAAACTGATATCGTCCGCTGAGATGAGATCCCGAAGTTCCGCACGAGCCTGTGCTGCTTGATCGAGTGTCTGTGATCGTGCCACACGGACAAACAGATCGACCACCGTAGTTGTGTTGATCACCGTGTTGATGGCATGGAGTTCACCATCATAACTCGCCTGCTGAAGACTCCCGATGATGGAACGAACGTCGGGATACCCCACACTGATGATCCCATCAAGGATTGAATCAGTATAACTGATACCCTCGGTTTTCAAGATCTCGCAACAACGATCCTTGATGACACCTTTGTCTGGTTCACTGAAGACAAAGGTCTGCACACGAGATTGAATGTATGCTGGAATGTTCGCAATCATGTTTGCGGTCATAATAAATCGAGTACACAGATACTGGTTGTAGTCCGGATTCTCGATGGGGTTACGCAATGATGCGAAGGCTTGATCAGTGAGATAATCACACTCGTCAAGAAATACAATCTTCCGTTTGCTTCCATTCGGTGGAGACTTCATAAACACAAGAATGCTGTCTCGAACAGTATCGATGCCCCGATCCGCCGATGCGTTGATGCAGAGTCGATCAAACGAATGTTTCGCAATGAGTTGGGTGAGAACCCGGGCACTAGAACTCTTCCCAGTGCCCGGTGGACCCACCGCCAGGATATGTGGAAGATCTTCCGCCGCAACGTATCCTTTGAAGATGGTTCGGATATCATCGGGCATAATAATATCATCCAACGTTTTTGGTCGATACTTCTCCACCCACAGTTTGTCTGTATTGACACTCACCGAATGTTCAGCCATCGTTATCAGCTCAAAATCGGATTGGTAATTGGTGCGGTGGGAAGCGGCGATGCCTCCGGCAAAATAACGAGGGTGTTAACGACAGACAATAACCGCTGCCGTTCAATAACCGCAGCTTGTAGTTCAAAGAGATGCGCCTTTGTGATGTCATTTGTGAACGCAAGTGTACGATCGTTGATGAATCGAATGTACCCACTATTCTCTGGATCGGTGTTATAGATCACATATGTTACAGCCATATCACGCATCAGCTCCCCACATATATGACATTTGCATCTGCAGGAATCAGATTCTCATCATGTGTCACAATGATCATCTGCATTCCAAAACGCTCACTCAGATCGGACAGATAATCCCGAAGTCCCACAACACGCTGTCCATCAAGCTCGCTTGTGGGTTCATCCAACCCGATAAGATCAACTCGCATGGTGGGTGCCAACATCCGCGCATAGATAAGCCGCTGTGCGATGGCGGAAACCATCCGTTGCCCACCTGATAGCATCCGAAACGTTTTCCGTCCAAACAAGAACTGTCCATCTTCAGTGACAGTGATGGGAAGCAAGTCATCAAACCCATAGGACTCAATCACCGAACTGAAGTTTGTGGCAAACTCCCTCATGATCTGCGATCGCAAATCGGAAATGAACCCATCCCGATGGAACACACCAGATGTCTCCTCGAGAATGGCAAGTTGCGATTGATACACACCAATTTGCGCAGCGGTTTGTGCGGTTCCCGCAGCAAGCATATTCTGATAGTTGAGTACATTGTTGTGTGCGGTGAGAAGATCCTGTCGTTGAGTCAACAATGTGGTCTGCATGCTCATATACTCATCAAGGTTGCTGATCCCATGGGCATGCTCCACATAGGCGGCATGTGCGGTGACGATGTTCTGCTCGTAGATCGCCATCATATTTACAAATCGTTCAATATTCAGCCGTTTCTGTTCGCTATTATAAGTTGCTTGTTTATGGGATTGCCTCGCCAAAGCAAGTTGCTGAAGTGTGGTGGAAAACCATGCCTTGTAGGAATCGATGTTCTTGATGAAGTCGATGATCGATGCGATGTAGTTGAATACCTCCCGAGCATACTCCACAGACAATGCTTCGGATCGCACCGCCGACTCACAGAGGGATTTGATCTGATTCAGATACGTGGTGATGTCACATCGCTCGGCGACCATCTGTCGAAGTTCGGGTTCGGGGATCTGAGATGCATCCCGCTGGAGTACTCCACTCAGTTGCTCCAACGAAGATGCGATGGTTTTGACGCTTGCTTCGATTTGTTCGTCGTAGCCATCCACTGCGGAAATCGCTCTATCGTACTCAAGCTTGACTGATTCATGTGAGAGCCGAAGATTCTGTTCTGCGTCTCGAAGCTGAATAAGTTGACGGACATCGATGAACGAAGCAAGTTTCGCATCAATGTTTACGATCTGTCCTTTGAGTTCATCAAGCGAAGTCACATTATATCGAGACAATGTGGATGCGATGTATTGTTGGCCATTTACCACCGCAGACTCCTGAGCTCGAAGCCGAACAACCTCGGTTTCGATGGACGATCTTGTTTTGTCGATGATCTGCTGCATCTGAAGCAGCGCTGGATCTGGAATCACCAGGTTGTCGATGAATTCCTTTTGGTTCTTTGTGAACTTCAAGAAGAAATGATAGATCTCTCCCTGCGATGCATACAACAAATCCATGAAGTGAGCTTTTGAGATCCGAAGCCACGACTCCACATCCGTTGCACGATCAAGCACCGTTTCTGTGGATCCGATCGGTGGCGACAATCGAATCTTCGATGTCTTCCCGAGTTCACGATAGAGTGTGTACCCAGAATCGAAATCGAGTTGCACATATCCCGACTTTGCATCCAGTTTCATCAGCTCGTTCTTTGTAACACCACTTGCTGTTTCGCCCCACATGGCATATGAGATCGCCTCGAGGATGCTTGTCTTGCCCGCGCCATTTGGACCAAGCACCACATTGATGCGATCGAGTGGCACAGTAAGGAGTTCATGCTTTCTAAAGTTATTCAGAACACATTGACGAATATACATCATCGAGCCTCAGCATTCGCGCGAGAGAACTTCATAAATATCGCCCCCTTCGTCCACACGATAAGCTGTCCAGGACAGAGTGTGTATGCAGTATATGCATCAGTGCATACATTCCGTGCCATGGAATAGATAACACTAAACAATGTAGTGATGTTTTCTGGTGAATACGGCAGTTTGAATCCCAGAAGTTTTGCATCTGTGGCCGCCACAATCAATCGGATGTGTTCTTGTTGGGTAAGATGTGACATGTTCATATTCTCGAGAATCACAAATCGCGGTTGTGTATAAATGAGTGTTTCTTGAAACGTATCCATTTTCTGTGCACATGTCTCCATGATGTCTGCGGGTTCAAGGACATTGATATATTTGTCCCGCAGACATGTGATAGTCTGATACCCCACGAGAGATGTGGTTACTCGTTCTGCAAGAGATGCGAAATCCGCATGTTCCACGGTCATGATATCATAACATAATGTGTTGTGGCCGATATACAAACGCATGTCACAAATCCCTCCATCAGGAATTGGAACACGAATGATTCAACATTTCCAACACCATGGGAATCGGTTGTGTAGATGATGTGATCACCGCTCTGTGATCAAACAAATGTTGACTAAATTGTTGTGTCACTGGATTCGGGCATGATCGCTGCACATACTGATGAAATGCTGTGGGGATGTTGATCATTGTGGCGGACTCCAGAAGATCCATACTGGTGTTCTCTTGTGTGGCCCGCATCTGATCAGCCACATCAAGGTAGATGTCAATATCCTTCACCACATATTCAGACACATCGATGGCTTCATCGAGAACAAGATGATACACATCATCGGTGTTTGCTGCATCCAATTCACTTACATTTCGGATGGTGTGGATCCTGGGAAGCTGGATGGTGTGTGGCGTCAACGACAATGTTTGTGGATTGAATTCAAACCATCGTTTGGATGCATTCTTTCGAACATCATCGATTGATGAATAATACATATTGCCCACCGACACAACATTTGTGTTTCCGATGGTTACTTCGTGTGGTACATGATAGTCCCCAAGAACGATGAGCGGAATATTGACATGCGGCAACTGCTCCTTGATGGAGGCCACAATATCAGTGAGCATGATACGTCCATACGGAAAGATTTCTGTGGGTGTAAAATGACTGAAGATGACGATGGATGATGCGGTGCCATTGTAGGCATGTACCACATAGGGAGCAACCGCCTCGGCGAGATGTGTTTCATATGGAATCATGATGATCTGTGCATCTGTGGTAGATATCGGAACAACGAATGATCCGGACGATATATTCATTCTCGTTCGTTGTGTATCCGCATTGTGGAGAATGATCTCCACAAGGGATCGCTGGACATTGTCCACACCACGCACCGCATCATGGTTCCCAGTGATGGTATAGATTGTATCGAACCTCTGAAGTGTGGGCATCACATTGTCCAAAATATACAGTCCAAGATCCGTGGTGATGTTTGCCGAATGAAATGTATCACCGAGGTTGCAAAGCGTTCGAATCCCTCGGCTTAAGATGTCCTCAAGCGTTCGTTTGAATGTGTGGCAGATCTTTCGTGCGCGAGGCGGATTCGTCTTCCAGTACTGTCCAAGGTGCGCATCCGCGATCAATGCCATGGACTCGGTCTTTGACATTATTGCTGGTCACCTCATTCCGAAGATATTGTTTTGCACATTGGATTTGTGCATCATATCGACCAGTGATAAGCCCATATAGATACTCCACATATTCCATGACAAGCGCCGCATGCTTCGTAAACACGACTTTGTTGCCATAATGATCATAGAAATCATACGACAACAACTTTCGAAGCACTCGAGAGATACAATCACAGAGCTGTTTGGATGTATAGATAGATACATCGGCGAATCCAGTTTGCTTCACCGCATTCCGCACCTTTGTGGCGAGTTGTTTTGAGATGAAGAATCGACGTCCATCCTCATCATCCGTCGAAATAAACAAGCTTGTGAGATCCGTTCGTGTACACCCAGAACCCGTGTCTCCACTCCCACTATCATATCGATTTTTGCAGGAACATCGAAGCAATGTAAACAGTTCCCATTCAGGTTCCACCTCACTCATAAATCGATACACCAAGAGATTCAGCAACAATTGTGTCGATGTTTGGGTAAGATGAAGCATTGGAACGTCAAGCACCATGCACATAAATGGCGCTGCAAGAATCGCTGTGATGGGTTCGACGTGCTTATTCTTCAATCGATTCGCAAACCCATATTCGGTGGCAAGCTGTGTGAGTGCACGATTTGCAGTGATTTCTTCATACACAAATGTTTCGAGTACATTTGCCGTAGATTCATAAACTGATTCGATGGGTACATTTGTGGCAATATTCACCACAGGGATCCGATCCTTCATCTGGAAGTTGAGTGCGGTTCGCGCCATGGAGACAAGATACTTGACCGGATCTTTTCCAGGCATCAGTGTGGCCAAACCCTTATATAGGATGTTGTTACGTTCCCGAAGGGCCACATTGTTTGGCTCGAATCCCTTTGATGTGGCAAACATCACCCACAACATACTCTTCATATCGAGCCCTTTTGCCGCATTCCCCATCACAACGCTGTCAATGATACGTTCCATTTTATACAGAATGCCACAGGACACAAACCGATCGCATACCCGAGAGTACACCGCTCGTACTAGTGGCATATTTGTTGTCCTGAAATGTGACAACAATGATCCAAACATCTTCAACATAAACGATGTCTCCATAATAATTCTATATTCCGCCGAATCGATATGAAGTAGGGTTTGCCGAGGTGGTGGAGCTGAATATGTATAGTCAAAAAAGCCAAGACCTTCGGCGATGGGTGATACAATTGGATGAAGTATATCGATCATATGAATGGCTGCATCTGTTTGCCCTTCGTTCATATATCTAATATAACTATCAAACCTTGGCCGAATATCTGGATGCTTTTCGAGAATCAGATTGATTGGAGCAAACACATAATCAAATCTACTGACCAATGTGTGTTGTCGTTGTAAGTCATATGTATATGTTGTATCATCCGCAAATGTATATACGATGTCGTGTGATCCAGTCACGGTAAACATTCGCCTCTGTCACCCCCATAGGTTAATTCATGCCACGGACAAACATATCAGGATACATCTGTGATATGTACCGGGATGCACGTTTCGGGAACAGAAATCCCATCCAGAAACGAATCAGTTGTTGCTCGGACATGACATTGCCGGGCAATTCGTTGGTTCGGTCATTGAATGCTTCTTCCAGAGTGGATTGGACTTTGATGAGAACTTGCTTATTATACGATCCCACCCGTGGGATAGGAACGTTCCGCAAACTGCTGACATAGTCGAATCCCGGATATGAGACCGTGAACTGTTTGCCGTATTTCTGCTTGATCTTTTCATATGAGAAATCAATCTCATAGCAATGTCTGGAAAAGATGTGGACCCCTGTGACTGAATTCTCAAAGAAATATTCCACACCTACCCGATCGAGATTTTGAACGATTTTGGAAGCTGTTTCCATGGCGCGGGGTTGACCCACATGTTTGGTATCGATATCAAAGAATAATTGATAAAACAGTGGGCCAGATTTGCCATCTGGAGAGTTTGAATATTGCGGGGAGATGAAGACCGACTCTTCACCACAAAGAATCTTATCCATATGTGGTACAAGTCGGTCGGCAATAAACATATCCACATCGGCCACAAACGGTGGCATCATCAATGTATGCTTCGCTGTGCAATACACTTCTTGTCGTCACCTTTCCCTTCGTCTGAGTAGTGTTGAACAGCGTGTGTTGCAGAGGATGGAATGGGATTGTTGTTCTCCCATTCCATCCTCTATGATACAGACCGATTTACTTACCGCGGTTGCTGCGGCTGCATGACCTGCCCGATGATATCACGAATCGCCGAAATATCCCCTCCCTGTGGTGCGCCTTGAGGCATGGGCGGCATCGGAGGCTGCTGCGGCGTTCCCTGCGGCATGGGAGGCATGGGCGGCGTTCCCTGCGGCATGGGCGGCATCGGAGGCTGCGGCGGCGTTCCCTGCGGCATGGGCGGCATGGGCGGCTGCTGATACATGGGGGCCTGCGGTGCTTGTTGATATGCAGGCTGAGGTTGCTGCTGATACATAGGCTGTGGTTGATGCTGCTGATAACCAGGAGGCGGGAACGCACCCGCCGCTCCGGGCTGTTGCTGCTTCTCGTTCTTCGACCGCTCATACGCCTTCACGTTTGGGAAACCCGCCTGTGCAAACATATCAGCCAATCGTTCACACACCGCATCGACGATATCTCGATACACACCCGCGGATTGATACACCGAAGTAAGATACACCTCGAAGTTCATCAACTGAAGAGCATCAAGGTCACACACCGCCACCACTGAACCATTTGACACATGGAACTTACCATCAGTATGTCGGCCACAATATCCCACAGGGGTCTGATTGTTGCGCTGGTTGGCTCGAGAATCTTGTACCATAGAATTCTGTTGATGGTTTTTGATATTATTCAGAAGATAATAGACATCACCAACATTCAGAAGACAGTACACACGATTCTGTCGATCGGGTTTGCCATTCATGATAGGAATCGCAGTAACAAACACCGACGGCGCAAACCCACTGAGGCTCATCGTTGCTTCAAGAATATACGCGTTGTCCCGAGTCTTCGTACCAAACATAATATGTCCCCCTCCACAATGAAATGTGATGTTGCGTCCTAGTTGCTGGAATCATCCGCGGTTGAGTCTTTTGCTTCCGGATCGGGCATGATGCTGAGACCGTCGCTCTCCGTGTCACCCCCACCAAACATCTGAAGTATATCCGACACAGGAGTCACCGATGGTGTGGTGGCCACACCATCAGGAATATCATCGCTCTCCTCTCGACGACGGATAACCACACCAATAGTTCTCGGATCGCCGACGCTTTTCAGCTGATCATACTCTTCGCGGCTCACGAGAGTATCATCATTCAATCGCACCCGACGTTTTCGCCGCTGATGCGAAGATTCTTGTGATTGTTGAACTGGAGCATATGGCATATGAATCTGTTCCATGGGTGTTGGTGCTGTGGCTGGTTGTTGTGTGAACACCGATGGGGCACATGATGATCCCGACACAAGATCCACCACAGTAACTGTGAGTGTGATCCCAGGAATCTGTGCAATGGGTGGCACCGAATCAAGTCGAATGATTCGCGGAATGAAACTCACAGAATTGTGCGGTGGGATGATAAACGTTTCGGATAGAACAATGATGTTTGGATGAGACGAAATGGGCAAACTCGAAACCACTGCAATCTGGATGTTGTCTGTGTTGTTGCTGATGGTCTGTTTTGGAAGATTATATGGAGCTCCCACACCAATACCCATCATCCAGTTAAACGCCACCTGCTCAATGTGAATGTTTGTTGCCATCACGAATCACATCCCTTTCTTGTTTATATTCTAGATATGTGTTTTTCAGATGTCTCGCATACGCCCGTCCCGACATATATAAAGCTCTCCTATGTACGAAAACTCGAGGCATGCGCCCAATACATCGAATATAAATTACATTCTTGTGCTCGGGAGAACATGAAAACTCGAATACACCCGGGACGTCAGAAAACTGCCGTTTCAGTTCTTCCAAAAGAAGTGGAGTAATTTTTGATGGAATGTTTATTACAACAATCGTATCAGCGCCTCTAATTTTGGCTGGGTGCTGAAAGCATGGACGTTCATCACTGAAATGAGCCAGCATATCATCGAGTGTTCCATCGTTTGCACCATAAAATCGCACATCTCCCATAAGATTCGGAAGCATCTTTTCAAGGCAATCGAGATACATCTCAAGACGATCTCGCTCTTGTTTGTTCGACCGATATGGATCCTCAGATCGCAACGCGCGTAATATCTTCACACGGTCCTGAACCGCTCGCAATCGGATCCCATGCCCATCATACTCCACACCCCGCATATCACTGTATGCGGTGTACACCTTGCTCCGAATAAATTCAATATCGTCGTCGTGTAACTCTTTCACCACATTTACTCGCGTTGCTGGTGGAAGCGTCTTCCAAGCCATGATTGCCCACGACCCCTCACATTAATATATGAGGGCTTGGATCATGTTATGAGACCCAAGTTCGTATCATTCTTTTAGGGGTCTCTAGAACAATTCGAATGTTTGTTGAAGACATTTCGCCACATCTGGAGGATAGACTCCAGATCCCGCCAAAACACAAACGATTTCTGAGGGAGCAAAGATCTCCTGATAAAAATATGTGCGCCGGAAATGAGTGGATTGCACCAAATCAGGCCACAGATCACAATATGCAAGTCGCAAGGCGTTTGCAAGCTTTCGCGCGCGCGTTGTTGAAATATCAAGCGTCGAAAGATCAACACCCGCCACCAGCACATTGTCAAAAAATCGCGCCCACGCAAAATCCGTTTTCCGATACAAGTAGTCGGTGATTTGGTTGTATGTTCTTAAAAAGTTAATGATTCGTGCGGTGTCTGTGATCTGTGTAGAAGCGTAATAGTATGCAAACGCTTTGGCAAACTTCTGATCTTTAATGAGATTCTGGGCGGATTGGTAGGTTGCCTTGGGTGGCAAAAAAGTCGTTGCTCCCATCACAATTATATTATACAGGGTTTGCAGCAAAAACCGACGCTGAATGTTTCCCCAGATTTTTCGGAACTGCAACGTGTAGTTGAATGCGGCATAGTGCTGTAACTCATGCATTGTTGTCAGAATCAGTTCATGAATTGTTGTTGTGTTTACCGTACCATAGTCCGTCACCAATCCAAAGAATTTTTTCCCAAGATTCGCTTTCCGAATGACAAGCGTCATGGTGTTATCGAACTTGTCATACATCCCCGCGATATTTGCTCCTTCGGAAGTGGTGACTTCATCGTCGATGCCCTCAATGAGAAGTTTCAAATTCCCGCTGTTGTACATGCGCTTAAACAAATTCTGCAACAGCGCAAGACCCGGGACCGAGGAGTCGAGTGTGCCGATGGCAGACACAATCTGCATCAGTAGTTCTTTTCGTTCATAATCATTCATATTTCAATCATCACTCCTTTTTCACACACACTCTTTGCCATCAATCTGATGTGTGTCCCGGGTTTGTGTGGGTGGTTCCTGTGGGGGCAACATCGGTGGGGACGATGGAGACGATTGTGCTGTGGATTTCGCATTTGATGTACGCGTATATGTATACATACCGATAAACGTCCCATACAGCGCCATGATGCCCAAAACGATATCCTTCCAATTCGAATCAACGGTTCGAGTGACACGATACATACGGATGGTGGCCCAGATCACATGATAGAACATCACACTCAAAAACAACAAAATGAGTCGTCGAACACCAGAATGATTCTCTGTAAAGCTTTTCAGTGCGGTTATCGGCTTAACCACACAATTCTTATGAAATCGACTACACATACTGCCACACCATTTGAGAACAGACACCGTGCTATAACAACTCCATCGTCAGAGATTTGTGGATCGGCCCTTCAGCAACAAAACCTCCACAATATCACCACGCTCGATGACCACCGAATCATTGAACATGAGTGTATTGTTTTCAACTGTGAAGCCTGGAGTCTCGTCCGCCGAAGTCATGATGCCACATGGACACACCACAGTAATATCAGTGAACTCTGGTAACGGTGTGAACACACTGCGAAGATCCAACGTAGTCAACCGATCCACATCAACCTGGTATCCCTGCCGACCCACGGTCACAACATCGGTCCGAGATTTGAAACGCTCCGCGATGATGTCATAAAGCGACCCACCGCGATAGTTGGGCAGGACTTTATAGATTTGCTGATACTGATAATTTGCTGATATGTGGCCCAACTCGATGTACTTGAACATTCGCGTCCAACACAACAGATATTGTGGTACTTCGATTTCCGCTTCCACAGTGCCTGTCAATCCGAACTCGGGAAGTCCAGTTCCACCATACAATGTATTATTCATTAACATACCAGTGAGACGTATCCTCGGAGATGCACCGACCTCGATATAGTACTTATGCTGGTTGAGCATGGGAATAAATCCGCGTGTCAGTTTCTGTTCATCGAGTTGTCGTGTGATGGCTTGCCCTTCATGTGTGGTGAGCACAAACTTGTCAGGCACCGTGATGTAGAACCCCATATAGATCTGCCGAAACCGATTGAGTCCCCAGAACCCATCATGGAATGCATTTTGGATATCAAATGCCATGGGATACGAGGATGCCCATGCTGTGAGGTTGATGCTGCATTTGTATCGACGCGTCATAAAATAGAGTGACAGATCGTCATCCTTATAGAAGGGATCTGTCACTCCACGAAGCATCCCCGCGGCCATGCTGCTGTTGCGCCAGAATCCATCCACTCGATCGTCCGGACCTTCGGGCACCAAGTCGATGGTCATTATGGGATAGTTGTAGTCCGGAAGCGTGTTTCCCGAAGTCTGTTTCTGAAAAAAGTATTGCAGAATCTTGTTATGCCCTGCAAAGATGATGGAACGAAATCCCGAGTACACCTCATAGTGGATGAAATCCTTGAAACATTTAACAAACGAACTCAACGCGAGTGATGGATGCTCACATCTCACGGTGAGCGGTTGGCTATACGGCGGCACAACCACCCGCGGCATCAGCCCCTCATCCATTGACAAACACCTCCACGAACATAGCTTCTCTTATTGTTCTGTGGCGTGTTCATCTTTTTTCAGATGAGAGATTTTGACGACAACAATCCATTGTCGATATACAACTCGTTCCAGAATCGACATCCATGTGTGGATAGAAATGCCATTTCCTGCATGAGTTCGTACTTCAATTCATTCCCAAGTTCGGTCTCTGGTGCGTATCGCTGATTCACTCGACTGATGCTCTGTCGTGCCCATTGTGGAAGCTTATCAAATGAACTGAATGGATTTGGTCCCTCATCGTTCCTCTGTGTGGTGTGTTGTTGTTGTGTAGTTTGATCGACCACCTCCTTCGGTGTGGCAAGATGTGCGATGGGCTTCATTTTATGCTCCACGGGAGACGCGATACTGATGGGTGCATATGTGGTGAGATTGTATCGCTCCGAGAGCTCCACCAACTTCTTCCGAACAGATATGACGGGCTTGTATGTGGCATCCGCATCAAACACATATGCCACATATTGTGCATAATCCCAGTCATACCGAAGTGCCTTCACCGCAGCGGTAATCATGAGATCTGTATCAAATGCCATGGACAGATACCGACACCAATATGCGGCGATGTCGGGATACACATTCATGGCCTCGGCGACTGCGGAACGCCATTCAGGACCCATACAGACACTGTTGATGGGAAGCGTTTGTTTGATCCCAGATAAGTACTGTGTGGCGAGTTGTATCTGATCCTGCGGATTCTGTTGTGAAGCAAGCAGTGTGTAGAACGTGTGGTACATATTAATGGTTATCACATCTCGGTAGAGCATGACAACATGTGGATCATCCACCCACCGGAACACATTATGTGTATCGGAGACCACGTTGTTGTTATAGAACATGAGAACTGCTGCATCATCAAAGAGTGCGGATACTGGGAAGCATGTTGATGCGGACACCATATCTTCCAGACTGGTTTTGCATCGTCGGCTCAGTGTCCACTCCACTTGAGAATGAATCCGCATCTCGTTCCGCGGGCGTGCGAGACTTGGGTGTGTCTGATAGAAGATACTGAAGATCGTGGGCTGAGAAGTGTCCATCAGATGGCCATATGTTGCGGTGGTTGCATCCTGATGGATATTCATCCTATGAATCTTTGTCAGTGCATTGTTGAGCGATTCCCGTCGCCTGAGCTTCGCTCCGATGAACTGAGCGTAGTACACCAGTTTCACCAACAGTTCGAGTTTCGTGTGATCAGACGTGACCTCCATGAACCATCGCATGGCGGGAACGAGGAACGATTGTGATTTCGGAAGTGGAGCGAGATATATGGAATCGATGGGTTCGGCGGTGAATCCAGGACCGAACTCACTCGTCATATATTTCTGTACGTACTCCTGTGATGTGATGTAGGGACACAACACCTCATTATAGACATCCACAAGGAGTCGGCTGATCGCCTGTTCCGTCAAAGCCACGGGCAACGAAGCGAGGACCCGTTCGAACTCGGGGCTGAAGATCACATACTTGTCCAGAGTTGCATCCCGGAACTTGGTGTTATAGATCATCGTGTCTGTGGGCTGGGAAATGCAGCAGAATGGGAAGTAATCCCGAAGCGACACTGCCACCAGACTCATGGCAAAGGTTCGGAGAAGCGTGGGAGACTTTGCCACGTAGAGTTGAATGCATGCTGCCACTGTCATGAGATACATGGGCCCCGAGATGGGGTATGTAACAAACTGGGTGAGGTGTCCGGGCACATCAAGTGGACTTTGTGGGAAGAACCGATCGCGGAGATCATCATATCGCGCAAGCACACCCTGTGTCAGTTCGTACTCCGAGGTGATGTGTCGATAGTTTGCCCACCAATAGAGTCCATCAAGAATCCACATCTTGAAATGCATCAGATATATACTGAACCGAATACGATTGAACTTGTTTCGGTCGATGATGAGCGCGGTGGTCCCAAAGCTTGATGTGATCGATGTGGCGGACTCAGTATAGAGCATGGACCCATAGATCGAGAAGATGCGTAACATATCAGCGGGCCTTCTGATATGTGAGTTCATAGAGAGTGCTGTACTTTGTGCGTTCATCTGATGGCTCACGATGGAGAATGCAATGCTTACGGCAATATTCACCGCGGGCAGCAAAGAATGTGTGCTCCGCAAGCGTTCGAAGTCCAGCTGCCGTTCGATGGATTTCTTGTGATCATAAAACTGTGTGTAATCTCCACCCACCAGATCCGCACAGAAGGTCGGAAGATCACCATCGCATGCCGCCATGGCATTGAGATGCAAATATGCGGCCTCCAATAAACTTGATGCGAAGGCTCGGAGAATGGGCATCTGATCCATGGGGATATTCAGAGGAATCGATGCGGCATCAAACCACCGAATGTGATCGATGCGTCGGCAGAGTTCCACAAATGCGTACCAAACGGTTTCGGTGTTTACACCATAGAGCGATTGTACTGATCGACCATTGTTTACCATGAAATGTGTATCGGCATAAATGGGTGCAAACGTTTTGAGGATGACTTCCAGATCTGCATCTACAAGAGATTGAATCTTCTGAAGTTGGACACGAAGTGTGGCACATGCTTGTTCAGGTTGTGCTTCGCATGTAAGTGCAAACGTCGTTAATGCGCCAATGAGTGCTCTAATATTTTCAATCTGTGTCGATATGTCTCGGACTGCATTCTTAATGCTATAGAGTGTCAACGCGCTCATGAATATTGATAGGAATGGACTATTGAGATTGAATGTGTACTGTGGACTCAATGCACCTATAATCAACTTCGGAACTTTATAGAATACTGTTCTAAATACATCCGAAGTGTGTTGCATCGATGTAACAGGAATTGCATAGGGCGAAGATGCTGATATGATATACGTCCGCAACTTCTGAAGTGCCTCTTCGTCATACACATCCTTGAACTTCAGTGCCACACATTGTAGAAAGGTCTCCACCAAAAGATCGGTGAGTCCGATGGATTGTACATCATCCAATGCGAACAATGATTTCGTATCATACACCAAGGGGCTATATGCAGCGAAATGCTCGGATTGTGAAATGAAGGGCGAAACTTCGAGAGTGCCCTCCATCATCTGACATTGGAAGATAGATCCGAAGTACGAACTCGACATCATATTGCCTTCGAGTGCGGGGGACTCCGCATCATATTCCTTTTCCAGAATCTGTGCTTCTCGGAAATACACCGCATCGTTGATGTGTGGTGTTTGGGTCTCCGTCTCATAAACCACACGCGGTTGAAGGAGCGGTGGTAAGGGAAGCACATGTGTGAGATTTGTGTAGGGATATTGTGCATCCTGAAAGTTGGGGCCAAGAAGATCGTATTCCTTAAGTACCTCAAGAAACTCCACGGGTGGTTTCGAAAGAAGCAGACTCCGAAGTGCCATGGCGTTATGCCTGGTGTAGAGCCGCAGCCACTCATCCCCACTCAACGACATAAAGTTGGGCTCGGGACAGATGGTATGTGCGGTCTGGGTACCGGGAGCGAACTTGCAGAACTGTTTGAAGATTTCCTTGAGCTTCATCATCCCACTCGGCCGAGTGACCTTCTTTGCGAAGTCACGAAACTCCGCAATAACATCGCACCACTCGCCGGGTGGAAGATTTGAATTGGTGGTGTGCTCCATGGGCGAAAACCGAAACAAATCGCCGTGTTGTTTCCCCACCGCTTGAGCCATCATGTCTGGAGAACCCGCTCCCACACAGGAAACTCCCTCACCAATACCATCTATATTTGCCACACTCCGCTGAACAGTGTCCATGGACACTCAACTCCTTTCTGGAACCACGGGTGAACATATCATGAGGAGATGTCCAGACCGGGGCGCGTGTTGCCCCTCAAAACAATAAAATTAAACGAGGATGGAAAAATGGCCAGGCTCACACATATGAAGCTTAGAAAAAGTGATGGCACCACCGAAATCAAAATCCCTCCCGTAAGAAAGATCCTCGCCGACGATCCGCAATATCAGATCTCCTTCGAAGGAGCTTTTCCCTGTCACGTCGATCTCCTCATGAAATCAAAAGAGAAACATGCTGCGGACCAAACTTCCCGAATGATTAAGCGCGGTACTACTCTATGTTCGGACACCAATCTCACTGATGCAGATATTTCGCTCGCTGCCTCGGTGGATCCAAACTTCTGCCGAGTAACCACGGCAAACCCCATCTACGGATATGATACGCTCATCGAAGGTTCTCCGAATGTGACCTATAGTACTGATGTTTGTGAGATCCGACAGTTTGTGGTGGACATCGATGAACTGATCGGATTATGTACACTCGAAAACCGACTGAAGACTGTGGGAGACCGCATTTATGATGCCACGGCTATTGTGGCCAAGGCGAATGCGGTGGATCCCGAAACTGGAAAGAAGTGCTATGATCCCAAGGGTGAACCCACGAAATGGCATCTCTTTATTCAGATTCCCACCATCAAAGTGGTGGGCACCGATTCTTCCATGTTCCGATATCTTCGGCACATTGTGGAAACGGTCCTGGATCCCAGCAACGCCGCGGTGTCCACAATCTTTGCTTCGGCGGCGGGACTCTACAACCAGATGATGATGCCCCTCGTGGGATGCAGTGATGAACCACTCTCCGAAATGAAGTTGCGGCGCGGCAAACTTCTCCCCATGATAAACCAGGTATACCTTGCGACGTTTAATGCGATCCTCAATATCATCACCGACCTGGACACCGTGCCCGATGAACACAAAGAACTTGTCAAAAAAGTACTCATTGTGTGCAAAGCTCTTCGATATAATCTTACGAAGTATCAGGTCGATGATGCATCCAACACCATCATGGAATATTGTACGCATGTCCAGCGTATGCTTAACATCAGCCTGGGTGGCGACACAAACTGTGGTGGTATTAACCATCCCATCAACACCCATAGTTATGACTATGTGGGCGTCCAGGAGTTCGTGGACGGCGATAATAACTACATCTGCATCAAACCTGCCACGAAAACTGTAACACTTAAGGAAATCATGGCAGACATCATTTTCATCAACCCATCACAAGGCGCGGATGATCGTACCTCGAAGAACAGTCGGTTTACTCGGAAATGGCTCACCGACATGGTGCGGTCCCATATGCTCACCAACCGCGTGGATTCGGGGTATGTGATGGACCGTGGGGAGCTTCGTCGTCAGATTTCGCAGCGGTTCTATGTTTTCCCCGCGGAGGTTATGGCACTTTATACGGGCGGCCGTTTGGGATACAGTGCACATGCTGTTCGAAAATCCGTGGAATGTAGGTACCGTGTATGTGCTGCACAACGCAATATGTTTTACGCATTGATGAACAAGATCACCGAGGAACTCGATGCGGTACTCATCGCCGATATCGAAAACAGCACCGAGGAAACTCGGGCCCGCATCGAGGAACTCCGCGCGGATTATGCCACGGTGAACATGAGCTGTCTACGCACTGAGCAGTACCTTGATCATATTCGGACCACCGTCCAGGAACACATCGCCGCGGATAAGAACATGAATCAGCGTATGTTTACGAGGAGAACCGCTGATGATCTAAGTTGTATAGAGGCAAAACAGCTCTGGGGTAAGTATCTTCCCGACGTGGATACCGAAGAACTCACCACGGAAGTTCGACGGGCCTATCAGGGTGATGGTTCGGAATTCATCCGCATTGCGCGTCCCAAATGGACCAAGGGAAATCGGCACAATATGACGTTCACGCTTTCTCATCAGATGTACAGTGCCCGTGTTCCTCTTATGGGGGCACAGAATATCATCACCAAAATTACCCTCCTGATGGGAGACGAGGAAGCCACCGACCGACTGGACACCGTGGAACGCGTCTACAAATGGCGTGCGGAACATGGGCAGAACGCTTCATCCAAAGAAATGGCATATCAGGCCTTCCGGAAGAACATGAAGGCGTGCATCAATCCCGAAACTCGGAAGTTCACCGCCTTTGGTATCTCTTCGACGGAAGAAGAAGAACTGATGAAACTTATCGCCCCCATCAGCGCACTTCCCTTCCAGACGAAACTGACACCCGAAGAAGTGGCGCGTACCATGCCCAATCTCGGGAAACGATCCACAGTGTATACCAAGGATCTCCGCGCGAGTATGGTGGACCACACCATCCTCGAGGCCGCACAGAAACATCTGCTCATCACAAGACCAGAGTTCGATACCGAGGCTGATCCCGCGGACATTAAAGAATTCATGGATCGCATTAATATACTCTCTCGGTACATTGTTTCGGAGCAGCAAGCCGAAGCACGCTATTATTCTCCACATTGTCGAGTCTCCGAGGGACTAAAAAATGCATGGCGGTTCTATCTCCTGCGGGGGTTCGGTACCAACAAGAATAACATGGGTCGACTCGAAAAACTTGAACAGGAAGGTCTCATTACGCGTGAACACGTCATTCGGCGGGGGGCATACAACAACATACCGAATAAGGAGTGCCGAGTTCATATCACACCCGCGGGCGAACTTGCTCTTAAAGAGAATACACGACGTATGTACATCGGCGAAAACTCCTACGTGGAGATCTTGCTGGCCAAGGGATATCTGCCCACCAACGCACTCACCATCATAAACGATGCACATCAGATTGCTCGGGATTATGCGAACAATATCCAACCCGCTCGGTATATGGATCATCGACTTGACACCGATGTGTTTAGCTTCATTCCTGATGAATGTCGATTGTCCACACTTCCCAACGGCAACCATTATGCGCGGGGCATGGCACAGCAGGCACTCCGTATGAAAAATCGTCCGAAACAGACCCACTACCGCACCTCGTTGTTGCGACCCGAAACACCGCAACCCGTGGTGAAGCAGGCCTCCTCCGAGGATTCGTCCTCGGAGGAGCACCCTCCTTTTGGTTCAACTGATGAGAAGTTCGCACACGATCTCATCAGTTGCATGGATCGAATCATCTGGAAGACACACAAGTACCTCCACAATATACCGAGCCAGTTTGGATTGTTTGCCGCCTTTACTATCATCCGGGAAACTATGGTGAGAACCACAGGTGTGTTCCCCATTCATAAGGATCAGCTTCTGTGGGGTGTGACTCGGGAGGAACTTCAGAATCGACACAACGAAAACCTCGAGGAACTCTACACCACACATGGCTGGAATAAGTTCAACCTCTCCGCCCGCAAAACGAACCAGATGGTAGCCATGCAGGAGGTCTATATGCGGGGCTTCGTAACGATGCGAACCAATAAGGCACACCGATGCCTCGAGCATCACAGAAACGAAAACGAACGAGCGCGCGAACTTCTCTACACCATGGACCACCGGCAGGCCGCTCTCAATGTGATCACCGATCTGGATACACAGTACGCACAGAACATGCTTCCCAAGATGCTCGATGCACTAAAAGCCGTAGCTGAAAGCACGAGTGTGTCCCATCTCGAGAAGAACGTCCACAATCTCTGTGCACAGATCAACACAGTGATCTCGAGTCGAGTCTATCGGCATCATATCCATCATATGACGACGACGAACGAACTCTCCGAGACACATCAAAACGAACTCGAACAGACGTACAAGTTCTTTAACATCATCCAATACAAGATGCGTCGGATCGAAGAACTTGCCGCATTCTATTCTCGACACGCGCTCATGGAGAAATGTATCGGCCTCTACCAGCACGCCATCACCATCTATACAAAGGCTGTACTTCTCCGGAAGCATACTGAGCAAGCGGGCTTCTCTGCGGCATAAACACACAAGTGACTCCCTAAGCTCCGCCACGCTCCACCTCTCAATAACAGGCCGCCCATCTCCACCAGAAAATCCAAAACAATGAGTGCAGAAACATCCTCTAGAGATTCGAATGTTTCACCTGTGGATACATCCGCTAAACACACGCTATACTCCACCAGAGCGGATCCTATCCACAGATATTGATAACCCTCCACGCCATCGACGCCCAGTGTACCCTGGTGGATTTTAGCGGTACCCTGGACGATTTCTCCCCATATATAGGTACGTTACTGAGAATGGAACCACAATCCCCACATCCGCTAAACATACGCTATACTCCACTAGGGCGGACTCCATCCAGGAAGCCGGATTCCACCTAACCAAGGACACAAGCTGAGTACCCTGGTGGACCCTAGCGGTAGATTTGGCGATACCATAGAGGAGGTTTGATGGGTTGATCTCATCCCATGCGGCTCAGCCCACGGATGGAGCGATATGCGGCTTCTATCCCGATCTAATAAAAATTATAGGAATTAACGACTATGCGATATGCGATATGCGCATACTCGTGGGAGCCATCGATATCCTGGAACAAGTGCACAGGCGCCTCGTGTATCATCCATCCTGTTGTGTAGCCTCCCAGGCCAATACAGGCATCCACACAACACCTGTGGATATCGTTTCCACAACTCATGAACGAACACACAAACTGTGAAGCACATCCTGAGCCTTGGCAAGCAAGGCACCCATCCGATGCAATTCAGTGGTACTTCCCTCCAAAAGTTTCACTGGTGGAGCACCCATGGCAGTTCGTTGCCACACATCCAGCTGCTTACACGCGAGGGACACACAGCGTTCGATATGGGGAAGGCATGCGAGGGACACATTGTACGAGTGAGATGATTTCAGATCATTGTCCATTCGATCCCATGCAGCGGAACACTCGGTGTGCATCGTCACATGTGCATACAGATCTATCGTTTCCGATGATGGGATGGTATACTTCCGGTATTGTTGTCCCACGGGAATCGGTGTTCCACACCACGAACATGTGTATTGTTGATCCGCAGTAGAGTACCAGTTTTGATACCCACGAAACTCCACCATGAGGGCGAAAACCTCTCTTCGTGTATAACATCCGCTAAACACACGCTATACTCCACTAGGGTGGATCCTATCCACAGATATTGATAGCCCTCCCCACCCCACATATCGAGTACCCTGGCGAGGAATAGCACGCATCCTGGAGACACCAGCCGCAAATCAATAATAATCCACCACACATGATGGGAGATCACTACTTTCCTGTGGCCGCACGCCGAACAATATATTGAGGGAGAGCTCCTTCGACACGTATCCTCATGGGGCATCCTCAATTAACACAATCAGTGGGTGTATTTTCTCCCATGGAGGGATCACCCTTCACGACCCTTACATTGAGATTGTGCATCCACTGGTTCGTAGGATACGAGGGCTGCGGTTACCACGTCTCTGAACGGGGAACCGCAGCCTTCTCACTCTCAATCACTATATCCACAATACACTTGATCTGATAGAGCTCTTTGAGATAGAGCTCGTCATCATGGAGTACTACGGCCCGAGCAAGTTTATCCGCATGTTCCCGCAAAATCAGGAGTTGTTGTCGCCTCGTTAATCCTCCCATGGAAACAATCCCCCAGTCAAACCATCCCCACAGATGTGTGGGGTCCATTCCCCATCTAAGAAAAAAAATATATATCGCGACACGTTGTTATATCCGACTCGGAACTGTGCATCCACTGGTTCGTAGGATACGAGGGCTGTGGTTACCACGTCTCTGAACGGGAAACGGGAACCACAGCCCTCTCAGTTAATTCGCGTTAATCGTTAATCTGCACAGAGATGGGGAGTGTGTTTCCGAAGGAGAGCACACTTCCCAAAGAATGTGGATGGGCGCCCCGTACCGGTCTTCACTTCAAGGGTTGCCCCATTATTCGCGCGGCGGAACTTGATGTATCGACCGCGCGAGAACCGACTCTTCCAGATAAATGTGTTGTTGTCTACATAGATGTCAAGTGCGTCGTTTTGATCCCACGCATTGTTTTCGTCTTGAACAAGTGCGCGCACTTGATCCACCAAGTTGTGGGCGTTGGGAAATTCGTTTCCCCAAACGTCCAACGCCCACAAACACAACTCCGCGTGATCTCGCTCCCAGTCACAACGCAGATCCCTTTTATCATACATATCGAATCCCTCCTTCTGAAATTCGTCCCGGTGATGTGGCGTCCATTCCCCATCTAATAATAAGAATATATGTCGTGACAAGAGGATGTGAGTTTCCACGGTGCCCTTAGGGCTGTGAGTACACTTCTCAGCCCTAAGGGCAAAACATCAATTCATTAGTCTACTGCACAACAAACGCTGGGCACATATTTCGCCACGGGACTCGTGGCGAGGAAACTGGAGGGATGATTGGTGCCCGTGTCCACCGATAGGAATCCCGAATTGCCCTCGGGGAATAACACAAGCCGTATTGCCCGTCCAGGGGTGAACGTCCCACACCAACAAAAGAACGCGGCGCCCACGTCCACCGTGGACGTGAGATTTATGGGGAAACCCGACCGCTCTTCCTCGGCGGTGATGACTCCGCCCCAGTGCTCGGTAACTGCCCTCAGGATTCCCCACTTGTCCTGTGCGATTTCTTCGGCGGAATCATCGGCGTACATCTGTTCCACCTGTTCCACCTGTCGTTCGTACCACGCATTGTAGCCCTCATACTCACTGCCGTTATATGTATCGACGACAGGAGCCCCCTCCGCGTCCCCCCCACTGGAATCGGCTCCACTCCAGCAGGTCCAGATACAATTTCACCGCTTCGTTCCAGCTGACCAGTCGTTCCTCTCTCATTCACACTCCACTCCTTTCGTATACCAGCACATGTTTCTCCCCAATGAGGTTCGCCCTCGACTACTTCGGGCGAACGGGCCGCCCCATTAGACACAAAAAGCGAGAGAGATGGGGAGTGTGTCTCCGAACCTGCTAGAGGCACACTCCCCATAAGAGCTTCACTTCAGTGATCGTCTACACGAGATGTGGTGCGGCAGCCGCCATAACCTTCCCTTCGTGTGATGCGGCTTCCTGCTCACGAAGGCGCCCCATGAATTCAAGATATGCCTTCACAGATTCTTCTACTCGTGTGGTTGATGTTGCAACCACCCCCTCGGAATCGGGATTGATTAAGGCGTAGATCATCTCCGCGTGGGCAACAACGATGTCGTCGACGTACTTGATGACATCAAGCTGGATGCCCGAACAACCAGCTGGATGCATGGCGGTACACATCCGACGAACTTCCGCGGTGAACTCTTCATGGGAGTTCGTTCGCGCTGCTGCTACAGCGCCAAACGTCTTTCCCATCGAATCGAGATGCATCATGGATGCCATGGTCTGCATCTGCTCGCTTAACCCCATGATGGAGTTCACGAGCATACCCATCTGCATCTCGTTTTCCGATGGCCCGCGTTCATTAGCGCCCGGCATGATCAATTTCTTTCCCATTCCACAAAACCCTCCTTTGAAGTGGTGTTGATTCTAACTATATGTTCGGTTTGCAAAAATAGAGGTGAGGAGAGCGTCATATCTCTCCTCACCTTTGCAACAGTCGCGTGTCTAGTAGCAGTACAGCAGACACGTGACAATCGCCCCCATAACGGCCATAAAGATTGCGCATCCCATACCCTCACCCCTTTCGGACGGATAGTAGTGAAAACAAAGCATGCTATATTTTTCATCCGGTATGCTTACGCGGATGTGTTTCCTGCCTAATCGAGCTCCCACCTCCTTCCGTTCCAGTTCACTGTCTCCACGCATGCGTATGGAGGCAGGGCGGCGTCGAACGCCGCCACGAGACGTATGGCGGCGTCGAAAGACGCCGCCATACCCACGTATTGACATGTCGTCCGACGCGTCACGTCGGACGACACTTCGGCAAATACTCGTTGCATGGTTGTGGCCTCCTTTTCTCGTCATAGCCGTCGGCAATATTCCGCCGAACCCCAGGGCCAAGAGCCTATGAATGGGATCCAAACACCTCTCCTTTCTTTATCATTTTATCTATCTTCTTGTTGGAGAAGAAAACCGACGTCTCCGGAACGGCCGACGCCGTTACTCCTTCCCCAAACGATTCGATGAACCCCTTTATCATGTGCTCAGCCTCCCCTTCCTCCTCTTCCACCTCACACTCCGCGAGAATCAACTTGTCCTCATTTTCCTCGCGGAAAAAGATACCGGGGTACACATCGAACGTCACTTCGTGTTCCCCATCCACGAAGTGACTGTATCTTGTTTTGCGGATATGGGGGCTCTCGAGACCCCCCTTCCACAGCATCCGTAACCACTGCCTGCGCCAACACCTCTGGGACTTCAACTTCAATTTCGGTGTTGACCGCCTGCCCATCTGTTCCTTGCCCGGTGGGAATCTTTACCGTGAGAAACCACCGGACCGTCTTGAGAAACGTCAACGTTTCCTGTCGTCTGATTCTTAGTCCACTCGGCGTGTATACCATTGCTCGATGGCATGCACCATGGGCGACACACCATTATGGGGACCTTCCACCATCGCCACCGTCATCCCGCCCACAAGAAACTTATATTCCCGCTCGATGTTTTCCATCTCACATTTCTCCTTTCAACACGTCAGTCAGTGATGCTGAAGCACACCCAGTAGCCCCCCATCATCCAAACTGTTGAACTCCTCACCTCCTTTCCCTTTCTCCCTCCCTTCATCGATGTGTTGTACCAATCAACAGGTTGCCACTGTTCAAGCACCACACATCCGGGCGCCTGCAGTGACATTGCATACCCCTTCGGTAGATACATGCTCGACATGGGTGGTCTGGATATCTGTTCCACCATCCATGAAGCATGCGGTGGTGCCGTGTGCACAGTACCACCGTTTTCGAGAGCTCTGCATCGAGCTCCTCTATGGATCCCCACACGATCAGTTCCTGAAAAGAATATTTCTTCAGGGACGGATCCACGTGGTGGAACGAAAGATCATCTTTACTTCCGCAGAGCACACACTCTGCGTTTGCCTTTGCTTCCCGAAACCGTTGTTTGTTTCGTTCGATGTTCCGTGCGCGTTCATCTCGCATCTTCTCAACATCAAACATAATCTTCACATCCTCCGGATCAGTAACGTGCTTGTCCAGGCACCGAATCCACTGAATGGCATCTCCAGTGGATGCGAACGTCTTCGTTAGCAACGTCTTCGTTCCGTTGCTCTTATGAACTCGTTCTACATAGAACGGGTTCATCCGAAGCTTGTCCGGCATCCAGATTCGGTACTCATATGCTGACGACTTAATCGACGACCCCACTCTAATCACCTCCAAGGGCGAAAAAAAATATGGTCATATTTAATGAAGCAGTGTTTCCATACATCAATAGTATAATATATATCTATTTTTCGGTATGCAATATGCGTGACATCGCGGCGAAAGCATCACGATTTTCTTAATCGAACATCATATTGAGGAGCACATTGATTGTTGATTACACATTTCGCCCGGAGGCGGTGTCTCATGCCCATAGTAAACCTCGACAATCTTGTACCGTTTCTGTTTGGTGTGAACTTCCTCTTCATTGGATGTCACGCACTCATGCGACACTTTAATGTGGACAATTTCAACCCACAGTATCAGATGTTCATATGGTGTGTTTTGTACTGGGGTGCGGGTCTTGTTCTTGCGGCGGCATATCCATACTCGCTCTTTGGATGGATGGCAAATGGCCTCGATATCATTGGTTCGTGGTTCATTCTGATATGGAGTCAAACAATCGACCAGGATCAAAATTGTATGTTTATGGATCACCGCATCATCGTGCGGCCGGATATTGTATACAAAATCGCAATCATTCTCACACCCATTGTAGCCACAGTTGTTTGGCTCATTGTTATTTCTGGTATCTATGAGACAAAACTTCTCACCACAACAAACACACAGATTGTGGGGAACATCGCATATGATACATTTTTTGCCACAGGAACTTCTTTGTTGTGTCTTGCTTCGGGAATAATTTCATGGAAACGGTATCGTTGTATGAAGGGACGCATTCTCGCTCTATCATTGATTATTTTCTGGGCATCCGATGCAACGCAACCAATTTACAGCTTGCTGAATGTTCCATATGATGCTGCCACACTGTTGTGGTTCATCGAATGGGCATTAGCGGTGGCGGGACTTGTGCTATTCAACTTCGCATATTTCTTGCGATATGATCGGTGATGGAGGGGTGTTCTCATGGCTGTGCGACGAGATCGCGATGTGGATGATTCTACACCACCGGTTGTTGTAAACATTACAAACACGTCTTCCGGTGGCGATGATTCTTCGGAAGATGCGGCAACTTCAGTACCAGATGCTGTGGTGAGTATTTTTGATATGCTCAAAACCGCCAAGGCGTGGGGTATCGTTCTTTATATCATTACCTTGGCAGGACTCTATGTGTTTGGGTTTCGTATTGATATGTTTTTTAATGAAGCACATGCTCCTATAGTCATTCCGCTCCTTCTGTTGTTCCCGTTCGTCTGGCTCGGTATTATGTTATCCATGCATATTCAAGAGTATCGAGCGCATAACGAGATTGTTGACGATCAGTTATCAAAGATTTTGAATCCACCCGAAGAGCAACAGCAAGTTCTTAACGAGATTGTTGCCAACGTTGTAGGTATGAGTAATGGCATGGCCACGGTGACATCTGTTCTCACAGATGTAACGAATGCGCTTAATAACGCACCACAGTCCGCATCTATTCGTGTCTTGGTTCGTCGTCATGTGCTTGAGCTCCCGCTGTATATCATCATTCCCATCGCGAGGTTCAAGTCTCAAGTCGCCACATCGGTGAATACACAGGGTCGTGACGTGGCCATGGAAGGACTTCGGACGGATCTCGCAGACAAATCGAAGATCTTTATCAATGCCGTGGTTCAAGACAGTCGCGGAATGCTGACTGCGGATGGGCGACATGCGCTCACATCTCTGGTAAACGATGCGTGTGCGACGTATTTTGATATGGTAACAAATGCTGTGAATGAACCACTTGAAGCGTTTATTCCGCGGATTTGTAATGATTGGGAAACAAGAAGTGAGGAAAACTTCAACAAACATCTTGATGTATTTATTGCGCCACGTGTCATTCAATATAGGAATAGTTCTAATTCGGCGGGGTGGTGATTGATATTATGAACACACCCGAACAGTATGTTTTGTTTGGATTGATTTCGATTATTGTTATTATTATTGTTATTGCCTATATGTGGAGTAAAGTTCAACGGCGCCGTGTACAAGATGCCATGGAAGATATCGACTCCCGTCCAGACAATCGACGGAAACGGTCTCGTGAGATGCTCGACCGACTCATTGAGACAAAACAACAGATTGCACAAAACCAAACAATTGTTCAAACACTCATCGAGGCCCGAGACGAAGCTCGATGCCGACTCACTTCTATGGAAAGAAAGTATCAAACGATGTACGAGAACGCTGGTATTGGAATTGCTCGACTTGACGCAACATACCGATACATTGAAGTGAATCAGTACTACGCGCAGATTTATGGATATGAGTCTCCAGAGACGTTTATGGATATGAATCCATTTTTCGCATATGTGTGTCCATTCTTCCATCATAATCATGAGCATATGCTGTTGCATGAATCAAAGACTATGATTAAAAATGATTGTCACCATGTGGCACGAGATGATGTATCTATTGTGGTCAGAAACACATTTGTGCCGGTGCTTTCGGAAAATGGCGACGTCGAGTTCTACGATCTCTTTTCGGAGAACGTCACTGAAGAAACTCGCACTCGACAGGAACTTGAGCAATCGAACCGTGCACTTGATGCCGAAGCGAGAAAGCGCGCCGAAAAGATCATCACCATGGAACGTGAACACACGAAGGTGTTCAATGCCATGAAGGATTGGATTATGGTGCTTGATCGAAATCTCATAGTGTTGCTTTCAAACACAACAAACGATGAGTTTGCTCGTCCAGGTAGTGGCCGAAACACATGTGTAGGAGTACATGTCACTGAAGCGTATCCAGCTCTGTCACAGGAGGCACTCCAGGAGTACAAACAGGTTATCGAAACGAAAAAAGATCTTGTTGCTGAACGAAAGGAGCATATTGCGGGCACCGATTACATCATCGAAGTGAAAAAGATTCCAATTCTCGATGCTGCGGGCAATGTGGACAAGATTGTAGCAACCGCACGTGATATCACACGACGTCGTATAATCGAAACCAAACTCGCCGAAGCGAATGCAAACCTCACCGATCAAATTGCCACACAATATCGGCTCATTGTGGAGTCGAGTCCCATCATGCTTGCTGTGGTTCGAGTAGGACGTATCGTTCGAGCAAACGATACATTCCTCACTGCGCTTGGGTACACCGAGGAAGAAGTGTACGTTCGAAACATGTTTGAGTTCATTGTTCCTGAGTATCGACAATACTTCGCCGCGCTTCGTCCCGATGTCGAAGGCTCGTTCCGTAGGGAACTTCAACTCTACGTGAACCAATTTCATGGCACCATGTGGGTCGACATTGTGGCGAAGAACTTTATGGATTCCGATGGTCAGTTGTCGCAGCTGTGCATCATGGTGGATGTCACCGAGAAGAAGAATGCCATGAATGAGTTGGTGACACTCACAACAAACATTCATCAAACGTTTAGTGATCTGCAACGTGCCAACCTTGAACTCCAGGAAACACACGCCATGCTCCAAGAAGCATATGCCGCACAATATGACACAAACCATAAACTGGATGCGGTGATGAAGTCGATTTCCGACACATCGTTTATCCTGGATGATGTGGGCTATGTATTGGACACCATCTCTACAAGGAAGCAAGATCCACTGTTCAATAGTTTTATCCAGCATGCAAAGAACGCACCAACATATACAACACACATCTCCGCATTCTTCACCGATAAGTACACTGTGGATCACATTGTGTCGGTTTTGAATGATGCATTGCTGTATGATCGGATTCAACATCTTGAGTTCACCACATCTACACCTGTGGGGCAACGATCGTTCATGGCACTGATCACTCCCATTCTCGGGAAACGACAAGTCATGATCAGTTTGCGGGATTCGGGCGAAGTACGTCGACTTAAGGGGCTCTGTGAGTCGGTACTCAGTGCATTTGGTGCACTCATTCGGTACACACGAAGGGATGATGCGTTAAAACGGAGCATTGAAGAGCTGGTGGGCCGATTTGATATTCTGTCTGGTGTGGTGGCGCTCATCGAGCCCGATGGAAGTTTACAGTACGTTTATTCGTGTGGTATACAATACGATATGGAACAAGCCATCCTTCAGGCCACAAGTATGATTGGAAATATGGGTCCCATGTTCCAAACAGTGATCTCGGGACGGCAATATCTACTCTTTATCATTCAAGAGGAAAGGCGAGTTGTGGGCGTCCTTGGATTCATCATGTCGGACTTGTGGATCCCATTCAGCACAGATCGGACGGATGATCAAGAATTGTTGTCATATTATGCGGAATCACTCGCGTCCTTCTTGGCACACAGAACGTGAGACTAACACTTGAACATAACAAATATGGAGAACTTCGAAGGAGGTTATTGTAGACATGCCCACATATCAGTATGTGCCCACCAGCCCAGATCATGGTGTGGAACAGAATGTGTTCGGAACGCTTATTCGTGTTGGTCAAACCATCGAGACGTCGGTGTACTTGCCACAGAACGCAATGACGCAGCTTGGTCTTGCGTTTGTTTCTGATACTCCATATATCACACCACTTGTGGGATCGCTTTCACAGACTACTGCGGCGGCGAACACACAATATTCCATGACACTCCCCGAGGCGCAATACGATCTTGATTTGTATGCCGATGTTATGCCCGGTGGACAAATCAGTATCTCGTTCAATAATGACCCAAATCCCACATCATTTATCACTGTGTCATCCTCGGGTCGTGTTTTCAGTAAACTGAACGCGAGGTTTGTGCGTGTAATCAATGTCAAGGTTCTTGCGGCGGATACCACGTTTTGTGTGTATGTGACAAAACGTGGGCAGCTCATCTGTCCCGAACTGCGTGGGATCTAGGTCGCGGCCTCAGCCGCAAAAGGAGATGACGATTCTATGGATGGACAATCAGGATCGGGTTTGATGGATCTTGTTATGGCAATCGGATTGCTGGTTTTTGGAGGTAGCGGTGTTTGGTACTTCCTTCGCAACCGATTGCTGAGCACAGTAAAGGACACACTACTTAAACACCAAATCGAAGAGAATGACAAACAGATTGACATTCTTGAGACCGAAGCTGAAACCATCGAGCAGAAGATCACCGAATCAGATGAGAACGAGCTCTCCGATCGAGAAGCCTATGCACGGCGTCAACGAGAGATTGATGCGGAGTATGCGGCACACAAAAACAATGGAAATACCATGACTCCCGACGAGGCGGCCGAAGAGCTTGCTGCTGCTTTGAAAAAATATCGTGAAGCCGAAAGGGAGGGAAAGTAATCTATGCGGTGCTTTCGATATGCATGCCTTGGAATGATTCTGTTGGGTTTGTTTGCCACGCCAAGTCTAGCACTCACAAAAGTTTCCGATGAGAGCTATGAACTCACCGCCGAGGAGATTGTCGACCTCAATACCATGCGCAAACAGCTCGAAGATGAGGTTGATCATTGGAAATCGAAGTATGAGCTCGCCGAAGCCGAGCTTGCTCGTCGTGCGGAAAGCGAACTTCGCAAAGATCAGCTTCAGAAAGAACTCGTGGCGAATCTTGAAGCACAGATCGCGCTCTATAAAGCCAACGAGTCTTTATACAATCAACGGATCGCGGGCAAGGATCAGCAGATTCTGACGCTTGGCGCGTCCCGTACGTTTCAGAATGTTACATATGGACTCCTCGGTGTGGGTATCGGCCTCGTCATTCAGTAGAGTGAAAAGGAGTCTTTGATTATGGTGATTCATTCGGAGTATGTGTATGTGATAGCCGGTTTGATTCTGGTATGTGGCCTGGGCATGAGCTGGGCCACATACCAGTTCTTTCGATCGAAACGGGATGCGGTGGAGTTTCGTCTCACAAAACAGCTCGATGACTACATGGATGACCATATCAATACACAATGCAATGTGGTCATGTCGGAGTTTGTGCTTCTTGCCGTCGCCGCAAAGGATCGCATCATCTCGGTGGACCAAGCACGGAAACTCGTGACCGACGTGTACGTTCGTGTGGTGGGTACTACACCACACAATATGCGTCGACTCCTGAAGGGTCGCATCAGTGATGGACAGATCCGATTATTTTGTACCTACGCCACATATTATGCACTCAATGAACATCGCATAATTGTACACAAGCCCCCGGTGGCGTGACTGAGATGGAGGATGGGATCCCATGCCGAGTATATTTGAGTCTCCCCTGAAGAAGGCGCGCGAACTTCTGAAGACCGTGTCTGGTATACCAAACCTGAATCTCGATGCTCCGGTGGACGCCCTACTCAAAGCGTCGGAAACAAAACTCGAGAGACAATATGATTGGATTTCAGCAGTCAAGACACTTGAACGGGATGAAGGCGAAACTGTTGTTAAAGACTTTATTGATAATCTTGTTTCAAACGTTTCAAACGTTTCTCATGTCGATGCGAGTCGAGTCGCTCGTTATCAAGAGTACATCTCCATCACCAAAAAGTTCCCCATCCTGAAAAAGATGCTTCGGGTGTACGCGGCGAACATCCTCTCCCCAGATGATATCACCAAGGCGTCTCTTAAGATCATGCCCGACAAATATGGGGAAGACATCGCCTCGAAGCTCGACGATGCCATCAAAAATATGCAAACAATCGTCACTCGTTTGAAGATCGACGAACATGCATATAAGCTCATCTATAAGACACTGCATCTTGGCGACATGTTTGTGGAGATTATAAACTCGAAACAGTATCTGATTCAGACTCTCTACAATATGGGTATTCCACTCAAAGAATCATCCATAGGTGCACTCAATGAACTGAACACATCCCGACCGGTACAAACATTCGACATTGAATCCGGTCGATCAAAGTTTCGTGTCACACTCGATGAAACTATACCACTCCATGAGCAATTCGTTCGATTCCAAAACGCCACCGAATCGCTGTGTGAATCCGCAGTGGAGGCACTGCGTGAAACAACAATGACGTTTACATTGAAATCAAAACAGATCCCCATCAGTTCACCGACTGGATCTTATAGTCCCGAGGGTGTGTATGCTCTTCCAAGCGATAAACCAGGCGGCGGCAAGGATATGTCCATCGAAAATATGCGACATCTTTTCGATCAGTATCCCACAAAGGGAAGCATCTCAAACATCAGCCTGAAATTCATTGATCCTTGGAACATCATTGTCATCGAACATGATGATATTGTGTACGGATATGTTTATTTCCGAAAGAACGATATGAATATGGTTCAAGGCTCGGCGAACTCACAAACATCGAGTACACAAACGATAAACAAAACTACATCCTTTGGCACCGCTACGGGTGGTGAATCATCTCGTGAAATGGAAAACGTCACCAAGCAGCTCACCAATCAGTTTGTGACAAAGATGAGCGACTATATCCGCGATAAGTTTGGCATCAACTCCTACAACATCGACAACATGGCGAGTCGAGTTCGGGAGATCATGGCGGACATTCTCATATCAGGAAATCCCGAGGTTCAGGTCCGATTCATCCCATGCGCTAACATCCATCATTTCAAAATCGATGAGAGTGGCACCTATGCCCCGTATGGGGAAAGTCGCATCGACGACCTCATGTTCCGCGCGCGGTTGTTGCTTGCTGATGATATTGCTGGTGTGGTGTACAAGCTGTCAAAGACCGGGAAGCGGACTGTGTTCTATGTGAAGTCCCCAAGTCAGAAGGCAGCGAAACAACGCATCATGGATGTGAAGACCTCGGTGAATAAGCGTGCCATCACCTTGGACAAAGTTGGATCGACTGACATGTTGCCTTCATTAGTGTCCTCGGAAGAAAGCTACTACATCCCAGACATCAATGGAGAACGACAGATCGAGATTGATACTCTGGAGTTGGGTACGTATAGTGATCACGCAGATCCGAACATGTACATGCTCAAACAACTACTGACTGGTGGAGATATCCCACCCCCTCATCTCGGGTACGAAGAGTGGGTCAACGCCAAGGCCACATTAACCTCGGAGAACGTGGTGCTCGCTCGAAACATTATTGCACTTCAGAAAGAGTTCTCCGATATGTTTTCGAATCTTGTCCACAAGATCTATGTGGCGATCTATATGGACACAAACGAGTTCAACCCAGAGTTCCGGCATGTTCGTGTAACGTTCCTGCCACCACGATCGCTCATGCTCTCCGTGGAAGCAGAGAAGGCCCAGTCACTCGACACACTTGTGGATTCGCTGAAGAATATTGGTGTCGATCCAAAAGCCATCGTGCAGATGTACTGGCCCGAACTGCTTGACATTGATATGCGCATCACAAAAGCCGTGGGCACCATCAACGAGAAACGCAAGAGTGGTGGGAATGCTGGTGTAAACGATATGTTTGGTGGCGATATGGGTATGGGTAATATGGGTGGTAGCAATGCTGTCGCTGGTGGGAAGCAGGGTGGCGGTGATGCGGCGGGTGGTAGCGGACCTGCGGGAGCAGGAGGTGGGTTCGATATCGATAGTTTCCTTGGATCATAATAATGTCATGATAACGAGACCGAGAGAATGGATGTGGTCGTCCGATGAAAATAGATCTCAACGCAGCTGCTGTATATAACACGTTCATGGACACATATAGGAAAAAATGCCCGAAGGCAGTAGATGAGTGTGGTTCTGCTCTCATGGAGAAAGCACTCGCAATGACGCCATCGAAAGCATCAATGACGGCCATTGTTCAGGATATCATTAAAGCACCATCAACGTTTCGATTTACATACGAGCCAGTTCAAGTCGACGAAACCAAGTACTATCTTACTGTGGACGGTGCATACAAACTATATATAGAACACATGAAACGTGGGACAAATATCAAGCTTGCGTGGTCGCTTAGTTGTAGTTACCTTATGGCACTGCTTGGCTACACGCTCTTACAGATTCCCATCGAAGGCATCGATCTTCAGTATGACATTGATCAGTCATTTCGATCGCCCATTTGGTTTCTTGTTAAGAACCATGCCATAGGCATGCTTCAGTTTATTTCATCTCTTGCGATTGGTGCCACGGTACCCTACGCTCTATATGTGTGTTCGTGGATCACCATCAGCACACTTGTTGCCTTGGTTAAGCACATCGGTCGTCTCACGTTTTTCAGTTCGAACGACGTGCAAATCGTAACACACCAGGGGGTTTAGTTGATGGCAAAAAATCGTTCTGTTCTGGACGATGTTATGATTATGTTGTTTGAGGATTTCGATCCTGCTGAAGAGGAAGACATGATCGATGGTATCTATGATCGTGCATCAGATCTTCTGGATCTCGTAATCGATCCCGATGATGACGATTCTTCCTGGGAAGAATATCTTGTGGGTGTGCCGGAAGATGATGGTAAACAAGACGCGGACGAAGAGAATATCATTGATGATGTTCCACTCGTTACATCACCCACGGTAATCGACGATGTACTCTTGAAGTCCAACAAAGTTGTGGACGATGTGCCCATGGGCGCATCTACTCCCACAAAGAAACGGATTCTTAGTACACAACTAAAAGCGGATACACAGCCCATCAACGAGGTGCCGCTCGTTACCAAAGCTGCGGCTATGGATGATGTTCCATTGACAACAAAAGCCGCAGTTCTCGACAACGCACCACTACAGATCGATCAGATCATTCAAGACGAAAAACTGAAACGCGGAGAACCGACACAAACATTCAAGCTCACCACCGACGACGACGGCACAGATGCTGAGGGTGATGCCGAAGATGATCTACCGTTTGGAACCACTGATCCAAACACACAGATGGTGATCTCGATCCGATTGTTGATTCAGATTCGTCGAGTTCTTGATCGGTTGATTGCTTTTGTCAACAAAGACAAAACACTTTCTGATACAAAAGAAGTTGTTGTTCAATTGCTTGATGTTCTTTCTGATGAACATGAATCTATTGTATCGGATTCTGATCGAACCGAAAAGATCGCACATCAGGTGTATGGTCTGGCGACAAGTATCAAACAGTATATGAAGGAGAAGCGGAGCGATCTACTCGACATGATCAGTCGCAAAGAAGATGAAGCCAATACTCATATGGAAGAAAAGAAAGTTGACGTAGTCCTGTCGAACCCAACTCACAACACCATCCAAGGAACAAGAAGCAATCAATATGGGTCGATTCAATGAATAAAACAAGAAGGCATGAAGATTCCATCAAGGAGGTTCTCTATTCATGGCGAAGAATAAAGCGGTATGCATCGTCAACGAGTTTCAGAACGGATCAGCGCTTCAAGAAGTTGAAGTGAAGCAGCTGGGTGGTGGCACATTCAAGATTCGTGGCAACTCCGTGCTGCAGACCATCAACGAGATCAATAACAATCGTCGTCGGTATTCCACCGCGCTTTGTGAGCAGTTTGTGGAAACCGCCAACAAGAAGATTCGTCAGGGTAAAATGCTTGGGGAAATGGATCACCCCATGGTGGGAGATATGAAGAACCCTGCTGAGATGCGACGACAGCTCACGGTGACATATCGAGATGCGTCGCATTCGTTCCCACATATGGAAATCCAAAACAACAAGATTATTGGCGTCGTTGAAAGTTTGAGCAATGCTAACGGTATGGATCTTGCTCGTATGGCTGCCTATGACAATATCAGCATTGGCTTCTCCTGCCGAGCGGTGGGAAAGGTTCGTCCAATTCCTGGCATGCAGAACTGCCTCGAGGTCGTTCAGCCCGCTATTTATGTGACACATGATGCGGTGACGACACCGTCCCATGAGGCCGCGGTGCTGCAAGACATCACTGATATCCTCACTGATACCCGTGGTCTGACAAAAATGCGGATGGTTACCGAGGGATCTGGGGATGTAGTTCTCAATGAGGCAGATGCTCTCTGTGCACTTGCTGATGTGCTTCTGAGTGATGTTTCGGCGGAGCATATGAACTCGTTGGTTGAGGGGTTCGTGTACGATTATACCGCCGATATCCCAACAGGTACAAAAACTGCACGCATGACCGCTCGGATGAATATGATGCTTCAGGAGTTCCTCGACACAAGCGATCGACTTACAGGTGTTTCTACTGTGAAGGCGTTGAACGAATCAAATATTCGTTCCTTCCTTGATGATTTTTCAGAGAACCATCGGGCATACCAATCACCGAAATCGTTCATGCACGCATTCAAGAAGTTCCTTGGCTAGTTGTACATCTTTTCACCACACAAGGTGATATCGCATGACAAAATCACAACAGTTTATGAATGATCCACGTGGGTCTCCACTCAACTCGATACAAGATGTATACACCGCAGTAAAACCAGTTATCCAACGCATTTCCTCGGCCATCACATCCTGTATTCGTGCGATGGGAATTGCGCGTACATATGATGCCATTGTTGCTGTACTCCGAACGTTTGTTGTCGATGTGTTGCATCTCATTGATATAGATCTTGATGCTGATGCAGCAGAACGTACGGAACGCCGACTTATATTTATCCGAACCATGGCACCCATTGAAGGAGCACTGTCGTTTGTGACATATTGTATAGGCCGATTTGCGGCATTCATGTCGTCCATATCGGTGAGTATCGATAATGTCCTCGGAACAGATATGGGAAGCGCGTCCCGAGTGATAGAGATGCAATCTGGATTGATTTTTCGTGAAGTGTATAGTCGACTCAAAGGCGCGGGAGTCAATGATCGGTTTTGTAAGGCGTATATGATCTTGCTTGCCGCATGGATGCCCTACGCGATGTTGTTCTATATGCGAGATCCCATCACACCAACATATCGGCAAAACGATGACCCAAGAACTCGTGCGTGGTGGCACATTCTCTATCCATGGCGATGGAGACTTCACTTCTTCCCACACCATGAACGCAACTATCCATTTAAGCCGGGCACCGATCCAGGAAAGCAACGGTACACCGAACCTGATGGTGGAGCCACATTCCTCGATTGGAATCCACGCTGGGATAAATATGGGCAAACCAGACTCGAACTGATAATCTACGCACAACTCGACACACTTATCCGATCGTATACCACGGCCAAAGACAGTCAGATCCAACAGATGTTTGTCCTTGCACAGACATCAAGTGTGTTGTTTATGAAGGTTATGCTTGGCATGTTTTATGCTGGGTTTAGCGTATCAGCCCCACTTCCAGCAATCATTTCTACACTTAATTTCATGCTTGTGATATTCGTTGTGTGTGCAACATTGTTTTACACTACGGTGTCGTCCATTGCTGTGATGTATTCCGACGAACAGATACGGAGAGAACAATTCGCATCCACATAGGATCAGAAAAGTTCATTGTTTCCACACACGTATGGAACAAAATGAAGGAGATAGTGTGTCAAACATCTTGGTGCGCATAAGGTGGGTGAGATGTGGAGACGAAAGACAAAATCAGCCAGCATATGAGCATCAAGTCGCACTGTACCCGATGCATGCGGAAGCATGACATCGAAGAAACTCAAATCCTACACTTTTGAAGAGGATGTGTTCCTAAAATGTCAAACAAGCATCATGTGATCGACCATAACGATATGCTCGCGCTGTTCGAATCCGTTCAGACCACCATTGGTGGATATGGCATCGACCTCGAGGATGGCAAGAACTTTAAGAACATCCTGGAGGATAGTAGCCTGCAGAACCTCTACATCGAGGGGTTCAGCGAAGGCATCAACGAAGATGAGCGTCGTGGATTTAACATCCTCGCCAAGAACATCATGGAGAACATGGTGGGCCTGGCTGAGAACACCAACACGTCCCTTGGCTTCCTGCCACAGGCTCGGATGATCATGCCGCTGTTCCGCTTTATGTGGCCGAAGATGATCATGCGTGAATTCCTGACCACCGTGCCCCTCGATTCACCCGAGGCCGTGCGTTACTTCTTCAAGCCCGTGGCCAAGACCCTGACCGGTCAGCTTGTGCAGCTTCCCAGCTACTCACCGCTGGGTATGGGAACTCCTGTGGGTTCATGGAACGCTCCGTTTGCTGTGAACGTGCCGTCCTCCACGGATCTGCTCACCCCGGTGGGGCTCAACAGTAATAACGCCTCCATCGAACGCAAGGTTGTGATCGTTTCCTGGGCTGGTGTGGATGCCGCGGGTGCGACTACAGGTCCCGAGGCCGCGGGTGATGTCAACCTCGTGGTTGATGAAGAGGGCAAGTTCCAGTTCTCCCACACCTTCCCGGCTTCCGGTGGGGCGGGCCCATTCACCGATGTGGTGACGGGTACTGTGAACTTTGAGGATGGCATCATTTCCCTGAGCGGTACCCGGAGCGTGGACACCGTGGGCAAGATCACCTCGGTGGGCATCGTTGCTACGGCCACCACTGCGGAAGAGAACAATGCCATCAAAGTGGGCTTTGATTCCCGCAAGATTCGTTTCAACATCACCGACCTGCAGATGCAAGCGGATTGGTCCGTGCAGTACGAGCAGGACATGAAGAGCCGGATGGGGCTGCAGATGCAGGCGGAGTTCATCGCTGTGTTCGGCAACCAGTCTCAGCTGAGTCTTGACGTGGCCCTGTTCCAGGATCTGCTCTTCCAAACCACGAAGTATAATCCCACCAACGTGGAGAGCTTCAATGCGAACCCCACCCGGGCGGCATTTGGTTACACGGTGAAGGAATGGGCCAACGAGCTGTTGTTCAAGATTGAGCGCGTATCTGCTCGCATCTACAATGCGACGAACCTGACTCCTGCGACTCATATGCTCATCAACCCGATGGACATGGTGTGGCTCCGTATGCTCAACAGCTTCGATTTCAAGGGTTCATATGACAAGGATGGTCAGTTCGGTTCCAGCCCCGAGGTTGGTACCCTGAGCAACTATCTGACCGTGCTGTGCAGCCCCATCGTGCCCGCTGGTAAGATCGTGATTGGTGCGAAGCCCGCTCAAGAGAGCTTCGCGAACTACATCTTCGCTCCCTACATTCCGATGACCATCTATCCGTATCCGCTGGGTAATCGGCCTGCGTTGACCTTCCTGAGCCGCTTTGGCAACGAGATGCTTCGCCCAGAGGGCTATGGCATCGTCAACATCATCTACTAGTAACGCTTTGCAACACACTGATTAATTGTACACATCCTGTGTTGGGGACACGCAAGACACATCGTCGTGTCCCCAACACAATCTCTCTCGATGTTCACCCGAACAAAATCTAGGAAGTTCACTTCGGTGGGATGATGCCACAGATCCACACATTCACTTTGGAGGTATGAGCGATGAGATTGATGCCGCAGCCCGAGATTCAGGAACCCATGGCACCTATGTATTTTGTGAAACTGCCCCTCGTTCAGCATGAGTTCAACGTTCGGGGACTTACTGTTCGCGACGAAGACATCCTCAAAGGAAGCGCGACAAGTCCCAAGAAGATGAGCGACACATTGAATCATCTGATGTACGATTGCATCGAGTCGTCCATGAAGACGGGCGAGAATGCACCATTCCCAACATTTACTGCGTTCGTCAATGGAATCACGCCCAGCGATCGAGATGCGCTTCTGTTTGGCATCATTATGGCATCCTACGATGTTGAGCATGATATGTCCATTCAGTGTGGATCGTGCAACACAAAGACTACTGAGATGATCAATCTGGCATCTCTCCTGAAAGTGGATATGTATGAGGGAGATGTTCCCATTCTAACCAAACATCCCATACTTCAGTATCCCGAGTATGGATGGACTGTTTTCCTGAAACAGCCCACACTCGCCGACGAAATCAAGATTTTGTCGTCATCCAAAGGCGATTCTGCTCCCGAACATCAGTACCTGATTGTTGATCATATCGAAGCCACAGCAAAAGATGATGCGGGAAACACCATTCCCATTGTTATGACGAATCCGCTTGAGATCTATGGTGCGTTTGCATCCAAGCCCGCCAAGGTGCGGAAACGTTTGATCAAGGAGTGGAAAGAAGCGTTTGGTGAACACGGAATCACTGCTTCATTTGAGGGACTCTGTCCAAATTGTGGTAATCCACTCCAAATCAACATCAGTCCACTCGCACATCTCTTTTTTCTGGTGGCACACGCGTGATAATCTAGACTATGCTGAGTATTTTCGGCGAATTGAGGCACATCACGATAACATGATGGCAACAGTCATGTTGTTTATGACATTGTTTCAAGTTCCCTTCGAATCAGTATATAATATGCCGCTCAAAGAGTTCACGATGATCCTTCAGAAGCGACTGAAGTTCGAAGAGGACAAAAATCGCCGAACTCAACAAGCCATGGATGAACGCACATCAGCGATCGATTTGCGTAAACGTCACGCTAACGTGCGACAAACCCCAGCTCAGATCGCAAAACGTCCTACATTCGTGTGATGGACGATGTTCACCTAGAAAGGAGACGACTCTCAACTTATGGCACAGCCTATCACAACATTTTTGCCCACCTTTGATGCACGTGGCAACTTCAAAGAAGAGACGGGCTGGAACGCGATTATCAAAAGCATTTTCATGTGTCTTGCGGTGCGTCGTAAAACCCGTCAGTGGCAACCCGAGTTTGGGAGTCGTCTCCATGAGTTCCTTTTCGAGCACAATGCCAACGCGGGAGACATCGCTCGCGAGGTTGAAGCAGCGTGTCGATGGGAATCTCGAGCTACAGTAACTGGTATCACCGTCACAATCGAAGACATGAAAACGCGTCCGGGTAAAGTTGCTCGCATTTCTATGACAATCAACTACAATGAAGCCAACAAGGATGTAACATTCCGAATCCCATCACAAATTGATCTTCTCAATGGGAAGATCTATGACATTTGTGTGGATACTGACACCACACAAACAAGCACAAACGAAGCCACGGTGGAACAGATTCATACTGCTTTAGAAAATGTGACCCTCCATGACGTCTAATACTGTACACGAATCGTTGACACAAAAGTACATCAACGAGTACCTTTCTCTCACACATAAAAAATATGTGCCGTTTCAGAATCGAATCACTGTAGATTACTATTCGCTCATAATCGCGCAGTCGAACTACGACCCACATCTACAAACCTTCTACAACGACGAATATGATAAAGAGTATGGTGGTGTGTTCCATCTGGTTATCGATTTCCCTGTTTTGACGTCCACATCCAGCGCCTTGGAAACAGTGGCCGATGAAAAGGGCACATCAATGGATGCATCAACATCACTTCAGCTTATGGTGGATCCGCTTCAGGGAGTCACTCCAAAAGTGGGCGACATGATTGGACTTAATGTGCCAGACATTATCCCATTGATCTACATCGTCACCAATGTGGATATGTCCACACCGCACGTCGTTCCATATCATAGATTGTCCATTGCATTATCTTCCGAGATCCTTAAAGATGGCATGATGCAGAAGGTTCGAGCAGTCAGTGCATTCTTGCCCGCATATCATGGCATCTATGATAAGGAGTTGTGTGTGATGTTATTGACCATCAAAAACACACTCGCAAAAGCTGTGTCTTTGTTTAACGCCCTCTATGATCCCACTGTGGATTATCGAGAATTGTATCACGATGTGAATCACGACATCATCTTCCCAGAAATCGATCATCGATTCTACTCTCTGGTTCTTCGAAACATTCAGCATTTTGATAGACAACAATATATACCAAGTGGTGCGGCTCTTGACGAACGATTGTTCACCTTCGATAACACAATTCTGGATTGCTTTTGCGACCCCATTAAGTATGCAACTCTTTCCTTCAGTTCATCAACGAACACCATGGTGGACTACAATACGATTCGGGAAGTTATACATCCAGAATCACATCAATATGAGGCGTTTGGTGGATCTACCAATTCGTTCTTGCAGCTGGTGTACCCAGAGGTCACTGCTCTCGACCACACCGAGCACATGACGTGGTTCTTGTCTGCTGTGAGAAAGCTTGATCCCGCATATTCAAAACCATTTACATATGCACAACGACTCGATAATCTGATGACTCGTTGGTTGAATATCTACTACAACGAGTCATATGCGATGAATGTCAAGAATGCACTTGTATCCGATTTTGAGAGCATTGATTGTAATAATGCTTTTGAATGTCTTGTTGTTGCTGCGCAGTGCTGTTACTTGTTGAATCATCTCACAGCATCTCATCAGACAATTGTCTGAGATGGATGTGATTGCCCATGCGGATTGAATCAAGAGATCTGAGTGAACTCGCGAAGCTCTATGATCAAAATCATTTCTATACAAAGGCATTCAAGAATCTTCTGACAGCAATCACGAGAAACGATGTATCATCGTTGGATAAAGTGCCCGATGAGATTCTTTACTCATATGTGGCAACTCGAGACAAACTTGCACAGTTTTTCAACAACGAGATTAACGAACCGTTGTACGAAAGCGATGCATACAATGGATTGATGAATATGAAGCTTGATCTGTATGCTGTGATGCATACAATGATCAACCTTCGAAAAGAGATCACAAACCTTTCTATACAGCCTGATGAGGTCGTGAGCGAATATCTTGACTCGTTTGGATTCCCCGTCAAGCATTTGTTTGGTCCACAACAACGGCGGGGTATCGCGCAAAACGTATATGGATATCTGCGAAAGAAGGGTACACCATCGCTTCTCGGCCGACTTCTCAATCAGCTCAACTACCGAGATTTCTATATCGCGGAGTACTGGTTGCACCACAACTATGACACAGCTCGATTTCCTGATGCTCGGCATACACTGATTCCAGACATCATCTGGAACAACAACTCGGCACTTCCCATCGAAACCTTCGCTCCCCTCACATATGCCTTGGGAGAAATTGATGATCCGTTATGGACATTGAGTTCCGATGACATTGATGAGATGGATGCGGATAAACGACTCACATTCCCCATGAAGACCGCATATTATGTTATGGGGCTTGTGTTCGAGTGGAGCAAACAGGGCACGATTTTTTCGTTGTTGCATTCCGCCATGTACCGACAGACCACGGAACGGTTGATGGTGGGCGAAGACATTAATGAAATCTATGTTTCTGGTTTTTCAAAGAACGTGTCGTACATCGCCCTCACATATGCATATGCCATGGTGTTGAGTCATCTTTCTGGGATCCACGATCCACTCTCGGTGCTTCCCACCGACAAGATGATGTGGTGGCAAGGCGATGTATCATATCTCGAACAACAAGATGTGGCATTCATATCGCCAAAATCCATCTATAAGACCATTGTCAAAGAAGTCGAGCAGTTGTATATGCGTCCGAGTTACTCACCTCCTGGGCACCCTGATAACCTGTCGCCGCTCAAGCGAAAAGAAAAGATCTTGGCGGCCATCAAACAGAGATTCTATGGAGACGTTCGCGATAACGTGTCTCGAGATAATCTTATTTCTACATTCTCGAAACACGACAACACATTTTGTGCGTGGGTTAAAAACATTCTCGATACCGCGGGAACTGATTCGTATGGTGTGACCATTCGACTCGAATTACTCAATGTTTTTGGTGAAGCGTTTGAGTCATTCTTTTTTGACAAATGTCACGCATATATACCAGTTCGTCAGATTATTCTATCACAAACAAATCTGATCAACGCAATGCGCGATATCGATAAACATTTCACCCCATATCATTCTCATCTTGTGACAATCAACAATATATATGTCATCAACGATGTGCCCGGCGATTGTGTTGCATATGAAGATAAAAACAAACTTTATGGCGAGATCAATGTGTTCGATTGGTGGTTCGAGCCGTATTATAACATGCATAATCATTTCGTGTGGGTTGATGACTCGGATCAACTCGTTCAGAACAATATGGGAATTCTTCATCACAAGATTGGGAACATCTTTTACTACCCATTCATTTACAATAACAAAAAATGGGATATTGTTCTCGTCGAGGGGCTACATCCACTCCGAGAAATGATCATGTTCAACAATCCATATCAGTTCAGTCAAGCTCCTGATCGACAGGGAACGATTCATGCAAGCATGCCCAAGGATATTCCGATTCCGCGTGAGTTCACCGATATCTATGGGGACTATGGCATCTGGAACACAATTCGGTGGACACTTGGTGAGCATATACAGATAGATGACTGGCTTGCCAAAAACATTCGTGACAAAATCGAACAGACCATTGGCAAACATCGATTTATCGAATTTTACCCGGCGATTGCTGAGCAGAATAAACTCGAGGGGCTACATCCACTCCGAGAAATGATCATGTTCAACAATCCATATCAGTTCAGTCAAGCTCCTGATCGACAGGGAACGATTCATGCAAGCATGCCCAAGGATATTCCGATTCCGCGTGAGTTCACCGATATCTATGGGGACTATGGCATCTGGAACACAATTCGGTGGACACTTGGCGCCACAAAAATGCAACAGGATGAGATATCCCTTATTGATCAAACCGATCTCGGGAAGCATCCGGAAGAAGGATACATCAAAACATCAGATTCACAACCACATGCTGATCATATGCTGACATGGGTTGATGCCATTCTTAAATCCAATCTTTCGATATCTGATACACGTGGATTGGTTGAAGGCATTCTGTCTATGCACGAACGCATATTCAAAAACACCGAACGAAGTCAAACACATCTCGAATCGCTCATAGAAGAAACAGTCATACTCATCACACCCTATCATTTGTTGTACACAGATACTGTGACCGATCTGATTGTGATGAACTATACTGGTATGTTTGGACATTCTACATCGGTGTACAATGTGCCTGGGCCAAGCCTTGTTTCCATGGGACCATTGGAGCAATATAGATATGACATCGCTCCAATGTGGTCGCATTATGCAAACACAAGATCGGACGTTTCGTTTTTGGATACAGTTGTCATCACCGAGCCCATGATTCGTACACCAACCCAGACAACTGAAATGGAATGTTGGCACGAAGTGCTTGTACCCGCAGGCACACCACCAGAACACATTGTGTAGAACAGATATTGGACGCACAAAATCACATACCCAGAAAGGATGTTTGTCCACATGACAACACAGTATGTTCCCAACGAGTATGCCCACATCATCGACAATGTTATGGTTTCAGATAAGCTCGAGGCCGATCGAAAAATGCATGGTACCGAGGTGGGCGGCCACGTGTTCACGATTCACGAACGTCGTGACACGGGCGAAGTACGTCTTTTGGAAGACGATCATAACCACATTGTGTATGTTGGTCGGCGGTGGTTGTTACAACGTGCTACTGCTCTGCCCATCAAGACACCAACAGGAGTCACCGATCAGAACACGTGGTTCATTTCTTGGTTTAGTTGTGGGTCGGGTGGTGCGGCTACTGCAACCCCATTTACTCCCATCGCTCCCACTGATGCCAACGAAGAGCTTGTCACAATTCAGAAGATTCAGGGCGATACAAACCCAAATGGGTACACATATGCGGACACAGGGAAGAAAAAGTCCATTGCCACGGCAGCTGTATCGAATATCTACAACCCCACGGGGACAGGTACACAGGGTATCTATGCGTTGTTTTCCTTGGTCGTTGATTTCGAAGAGTATGAAGGCGCGGCGAATGGCGCCAATGTTACACTCATCAACGAATTGGCTCTGTATGCCGCGTCATCACGCACGGCAGCCACATCCTGGTGCATGTTCAGCCGATATACGCGCCCATCCCTGCCCAAAACATCCAACGACAAGTATACATTCTTGTGGTACATCTATTTCTAGTTCAGATGCATCAACTCATCAAGAATGTAGAGATGTCGTCTGACGGAAGGGAGTTCGTATATCAATGGCCACAACAGTGACGACAAACTGGCCTGACATTCAGGCAAACTCGATCAATATGCATGCGGAAGTTCATAGTCGTGTCCACAACAAACTTCTCAATGCATTCGGTGCGGGAAGCAACTGGGTTGTAAAAGGATTCGATCTGACATTGTATGCTGATACAGTGTCGGGTGTGAACTCATTATGCGCATCGATTTCTCCAGGCGTTGCGGTGCATGATATCACCGTCATTGATTTCGAAACGGGTATGGCGAGTACCACACCAAAAACATCAGCCATTCTCCTCAAGGTTTTCGATACATCCACCCCACAACCCGCCAATAAAACATGGTACGCTGGGGTGAGGTATAGTCATGGTTTAGTCGGTTCTGGGTTGTCCGCCACTCCCAGTGTAGCCACCATGGAGGTCGTACCCTCTGGTGGAAATATGGTGAACTTTAGCGTGTATTATACGCTGATTTTGGATGCCGATTATATCCCGAGTACCCATGGCATTGATCCAACGAAAATCAAAGTCATCGACCACAGATATGACCATATTGCATTGTATGAACACATCAAATATCTGTCGAATCGACACATCACAGACAACATCAACTATGGACATGGATCAGGCGGATTTCTGTTCTATCGAGAAACGGATGGGTATACTGATCGCGGATATCGAGTCGATCCACATACACTTCGGTTGAATACTGATCAATCGTTCATCATCGAGGATGGAACAAAGAACCTTTTTCCGAACACGAACCTCAAAAAGGGCATTGAAAACTGGATAGCTGTCACCACTGATTCAAGTGTTGCGAATGGTTCGGGCGGCTATACATCACCCATCACAACCACAGACAATCTGGACATTGTGGACACTGTGTATGGGAAAGCCCTTCGTGTATCGGGCAGCACTCCAGTCAAAGCGTTCGATCTTGTGTCCACCACAAAGTTCCCAGTCAAAGCGGGTGACTGGTTGTGTGTGTCCTTCAAATGGCGGTCTGTGGGCGCAACAGCTGCCACATTTAACGTGGGCTGGTATGGTACATCTCGTGGCACATCAGTGGGATACACAAGCGCAAACTTCTGGCTCAACAGCACCGACGCGTACGAACGAAGCAACATCGCGTTGGGAGACAACTGGAAACAGTCGTGTTATCATCTTCCCATCTATAAATCGTCGACATACAATTTCGATGCGGCTTCCGATGCCGCGGTACTTGTGGGTCTCTGTAGTCTCACCAGTGGGATGAAGATCGATGTCGCGCAGTTCCAAGTGGAGAAGCTCGAAACATCGTGGATGGATCCGGACGAGTGGGTGTTCCACAACGATGGAGATCAACATCATCTTATATGGGATGCATCACATAATGCATTGCTTGCGGTGGGTCCCACTCTCATTGTACACGAATCGATGATCCCATTGCCAACCGTTGCTGATATTTCGACGTTGCATATTCGGTGTGATGCACGAGGTGCTACCACCGGAACCAAGTTTACTCGAGTTGGATTCCGAGCATTGGACGCGAGCTATAATGTGATTGATGCGGGCACAGTGTTGATGCCCGATCTTGTACCCATCGTCACGGCAGCTACCACAAGTAGCTACGCCACATTCGAGGGTTCACTCGATCTCTCCACTGTTCGTGGTACGGGTGGCGTATGGGCATCAGCCAAATATCTGCAACTCATGATGGCAATGAACTACACTGCTGATGCGCCTGGTGTGGTTACAGACAAAATGTGGATCCGCAACATCGAGGTTTGGAGTATGGCACCCACGGGTGGCGAGACCTACATTCCAGGTACACAAACACATAGTCGATTCTCCACATACACGCCAAAAAAGCGTGCCAAGGATCGGTTCTATGTTCCTGTGAATCTGTTAACTCCCACCATGGGGCAGATCGACATCCGATTCAACCATCTGGATAGTGTGGCATATTCACCAAAAACGGGCTTCTTGTGGCAGATTGCCACAACGAATGGATATTATGGACTTCGGTACAAGAGAAACTATCCACCAACAACGAGAGCTGTACAATTTATCATGAAGTCCGAAAGCAGTGAAATCATCATCGAAGCTGCACTTCCCGCCACGGGTACCTCGGTTAACGTATCTGCTGTGTGGAGCAAACTCGACGAAGCGGCACTCTATGTGAATGGTGCCAAAATTGCAAGTTCCGTGGCCACATTTGTGTTCGATGATGCGTTCACCTCTGATCTGACCATGGGGTCGAATGTTGCGCATACATCCTATGCAGATGCTCGATTCTATAATATCCGAGTGAAAGCAGTACCCGATACCACATACAGTAGCACAAATCTGTATGTGATTGATCCTACAACCATCGCATTGATTCCCACCGAACAAGGCATCTTTATGCCATCGATTATTGTGGACTCGGTGATCGATGAGGATGACGACGATGATCCAACAATTCTTGACGATGATATCATTAAGCAGATTGATGTACTCAAAGCATCACTTAATCGCGAATGCCTTGTAACTCAAGGTGTTGCGGAAGTGACTGCCACGGGATATCTGAAGTGGTCAACCATGGAACTCATTGCGTCGGGTAGAAATCAAGATCTCACAACGTCGGGCAAGTTCACCATCAGCATGCCCGCAAATGGTACAGTTGCTCGTGGTGTGGGTGGCGCGGCAAACAAAACGTTCACAACAAATGGCATCCTACTTGCGAGCGGAGAAGCGCTTTATTATGATCTTCCACTCGGAACAGATGGATCATCAAAACCAGGGAATTTTTATGTGACACCGGTTACACCCACGAAAGATTATACACTTCCCGCACAATGGGTACTGATCGCCGCGGCGTATGCACCAATGCACCTTCCAGATAGGCCCTATACTTAGTTGATCTGATATGAGATGAAGGGTGGGATCATTGAATCCCACCCTTCATCCTTTTCTCGTGCCATGGCATCTTTGGTCACGAAAGGAGTTGTAATTAATCCAATGGGCACAACACCGACAACGAATTGGGCGAGTATCCAAAAAC